>Ga0182021_10000033_pt1 | contig 117976 bp, 106 predicted proteins | sample 612E3MmetaG_FD_120493 | JGI IMG/M metagenome (GOLD analysis project Ga0182021, IMG submission 120493) | Permafrost microbial communities from Stordalen Mire, Sweden - 612E3M metaG (Illumina Assembly) | ecosystem: Environmental > Terrestrial > Soil > Wetlands > Permafrost | place: Sweden... | reverse complement strand
GCGTTACGATGCGCGCTTGCGTTTTATAAGCGCCCCGCGCATCATACCGCCTTACGGATAACTTTATGCCTTAAAGACAAAGAATAAAAAAGAAGATTGACACACTACATAACAGACACAAAGCCACAAAAAAAGATATATTTTTTAATCTTCTTTGTGTCTTAGCGCCTTAGTGGTAAAGTTTTACGGTTTGTCTTTTTTTTTATTTTATAAATGCTTGTTTTAACCCTTTCAATAATCCTAGACTCCAGTAAAAAACTGCGGAAATCGCCAATTTGAAAAGCCAAAAATCAGACTGTAAATATACAAACAGCAAAAAAACGGATACCGCTAAAGTCGATAGATACGCAAGAAAAAAATTGAACAAAATACTTAATGCCAGAAAAACCAACAAAAACGCCAAAAATAAAGGCACAAAGTATACTGGACGGAAAAAACCGTATTTTTTTATCAGAAAACTCGCGGTAGAGCCATAGCGAAACATCATTCCCGTAAACGATTTAAAATCTTTAGGCCGGTAATGGTAAACAACGGCTGAAGGATTAAACGACAGTTTGTACCCATTTTTTATCAGCCGATAATCCAGTTCAACGTCCTCACTGGGCCACAAACCTTCCTGGAACCCGCCGGCCGCCAGAAAAATATCCTTACGGTACATAACATTGCACGAAGCATTATGCTTAACTTCTTTTAATTTGACGGGACGGGGCGGAACGTAAGGCATGCGGGCAATGCCGCGAAAAACCGCATTAAATTTGCTCCGCGAATCGGAGATTGGCTTAATCTCCCCGGCCGAAGCCAAAAGACCGCCTTTCTCGGCGCTCCGGCCATAATCCGCGATAATCCCGGCTTTTTTTATAAAGCGGAAAACTTTTTTTTCAAAAAAAGACGCGTCGCAAGGCAACTCCTGCACCCCACCGCAACCGATAAATTTGCCGCCGGAAATATCCAGGCCGCGCTTCAATTCCTTAAGCCAATCTTTATCTACCATACAATCGCTGTCGGTAAATGCCAGAAACTCCGCGTCGGTATGCTGCGCCGCCAGATTACGGGCATAGGAAGGCCCGCGCGATTGGCTATTCAAAATTTTTATCCGGCGGGAAAATGATTCTAACTGCGCTAAGGCTCCCCGCGTAAGGCCATCATCGACAATAATGATTTCGAAGGGCGAATAATCGAGATTAATGAGGCTGTCGATACACTTGCCGAAGCTATCGCAATCACCCTTGGCGGGAACGATTACACAAATCTTATCATTCAAACTGTTTCGCAATTCCTGCGAAACAATTTGCTCATAACCGTTATTTAACATAAAAATATTATTTTAACTTTTAATTATTTGTTTTACTCCCCGGTAACACGCGGATTGCAGTTGTTTTAGTTAATAATTGTTTTTTCGCCGCAGAATTCTGCGGCGAAAAAACAATTATCGGCGAATGGTGAGAAGACTTATAAAAAAGGAAGAGAATATTGTCTGGATACCCAATACCATAAAAGTCATCGCGAAAATAGACTCATGAATCCGGTAAAGCTGCCCGAAAGAACTGCCCCACCATTCTAAAAATATTAAAAAATTTATCCCGAAACCGATAATAAAAAACAACAGGCCTATAATAATACCGATTTCCAGATTAAAATATTTCATAAAGAATGCTATCGTGGAGCTTCCGGATAGATATTCCTGCTGTATGGCGAAAGTTTTCGCGTACATGCCCAAATTAATTATTTGATACCCCAGAATACTCAACAATGAAGCTAAAGCCGCCATGTGAACCCCCCAGTAACGCCCCAGGAAAAGAAACGGCCCCTTAGCGAGAAACAAAAGATTAATAATGCCAAATCCCATGATAACAATCCCCGGGATAAAATAGAGCCAGGTCGGACAAAAAAGAATCATTAACCGCGCGGCGCGCCAGGCATCCTGAAAGGGGCGCAGCTTCGAAACGCCCTTACGGGGAAAATAATCGATGACTACTTCCTTGGTTTTTAATTTTTTCTGCAGCGCTTCCAAAACCATCTCGATGGCGAACTCCATCCCCAGGCAGCGTAGATGCATCCGTTCATATGCCTCTCTGGTAAACGAGCGCATGCCGCAATAGATATCCGACAGCTTTGTGCCGAAAAACAAACGGCACAACGAAGATAAAACAGGATTACCGATATAACGATTAGCCCAGGGCATCGACCCTCTGGCCATCGTACCCGCCAGGCGGTTTCCCATCACATAATCATACCCTTCTTCCAGCGGCTTGATAAACTTAAGGATATCGTTAAAATCATAAGTATCGTCGCCGTCGGCGATAACGATATACCTACCCTTAGCCTCTTCCAAGCCTTTTAGATACGCCGCGCCGTATCCTCTTACAGGCTGTGCCACTACTCGAGCGCCCAGGCCAAGAGCAATCGAAACGGATTTATCCGTAGAACCGTTATCGCTGATGACAATCTCACCGGACAAGCCTTCCCGGGAAAAAATATCTTTGATTTTTTTAATACAAACTCCGATACCCTCTTCTTCATTAAGGCATGGTATCACCACCGAAACATCAATTTCACTGCTCATCAAACATCCCCTTTTAATAGCTTAGGTTAAGGCTAGGGCTAGGCTCTCCTTCGCTCTTCGAGCTTCGGAGAAGTCTCGCCGAAGTTCTCCTTCGCTAAAGCTTCGGAGAAATCTTGCCGAAGCTTTAGCGAAAGCAGACTTTAGCGAAGGCGGAAAGCCGGTATGGGTAAAGATAAGGGCTAGGGCTTAAAACAATTTCCAAACCTTTACCTTGACCCTAACCCATACGGGCTTCCTTACCATTACCCTAACCAAGTTTTTATAGGGCATCGTTACCCTTACCTTAACCCATCAAAAAATGCCCTGAGGCATTTTTTGGGTTAATCAGCATCCCAGTTTATCTCATAAACAAAAATTCTGTTGATATTGTCCATAGCAAACGGCTTAAAATATTTAAGTCCTTCCCCTTTTAAGAAAATCAGGCGATAGTATAAAGAACCAAGGAGTTCTTTATCCATATAGAGAGAAAAATATTTATCGTCGTCCTTAAATATACCGGCGGCCCTATCCGAGGTGGCATTCTTATAATTCACAAACTCTTCTTCACGGGTACCGTTATTGAATCTTACCATGCTTATAATCTTATAGTTTTTTTCCCGGCACGAATAAGTCAGTGCTTTCTTCCTGGCCGTGTCATAAATCAAACCGTTGGCGAAATAAATCAAGCCATCGTCAATTTTACCTTCTTCCGGTGGATCATAGAAAAAATATCTATGCGTAAGGCTTTCATAAAGAGATCTTCCGGAACCGGCACCGGATATCGCCTCATAAGAAGCCTTAGCTTCCTCCCGGGTTATACCGAATATGCCGACGGCTTTTTTTATAAGTTCGTTTTTTGGTTTCTGGATATTGCGGTAAAAATAAAGTTTTACAAAATCCCAATTGCCCATAAGAGAAATACTCGCTATTTTGCTGATCATCGTCGGATCCACGATGAAGTAGGCCTTGACCGGCTTATTATATAAATCCGCCACCACCCTTGCTACCGCAAGTTTGGGCAGCCCCCTTTTTCTTAAAAAAGCTTCACTCTCAAGCCTGGTCATTTTCAGCAGTTTCTGAAGAACAGCGATACATTCAAACTGGTCGGGTATATACTTATTTAAAAAGGTGAACGTGGTATCCGAGGCGTTATTAATCATGCGCAGGATTCGCGCCGCATACTTTTCGTCCTCCGCGGTAATAACTTTAGCCATCCAGTAGGCCAACGGCGTATTCTGAGACTGTCCGTCGAAAATTACGCGCCGGCCGGCAAACGGCTTAAATAAATCGCCGTAATCCCACCATGAATTGACAATCGCGTCCTTAGGCGTTTCATTTTTTATACGAGTCAATATCCTATACCAGTCATCGTTCATCATGGGAAACATCCCCGTTATGGCGCGTTCGCCGGCAGAGGAAAATATTCTCGTCAAAATAATACTGGTCATGAATAAAAATGTAATCGCGGCAAATTTCAGCCGCCGGTTAACCGAAAGGAAAGCCGTAAATTTCTTAAACATTTCCCAGAGGAATGTTCCCAGAAAAAATCCCAGCGGCACGGAAAGAAAAACGATAAACCGCACGCTCTTCAAAGAAGCGTATACCATAAATAAAAACCACAAAAACATAATATAGACAAAATCTTTATTCGCTCCCCGCCTTTCCTTCAGGTAGATATAAAGAACCGCCGCTAGAGACAACAGAAAAATAAATTTTCCATATAAGGATGAAGCAATCTGGATGAAACTGGTCGGCAATAGTTCGCTTACCGTATAATAGGTATTCGGCCATATTGACTCCGATAAATTACCGCCCAAGCGTAAGCCTACTTTTACATGCTCCAAAAAAATGACAAAAAAGTTTTGGCCGAGAACCAGGAAACAAAAGGCAACACTTCCCAGAATAAAAATCAAAGCAGAAAGAAAGTAAGCTGAGTTCTCCTTATTTCCCGCCTTGATATCGCCGGGATAATGCAGGCAAAAATTATTTATCATCGAAAGTACAAAAAAAGCGGAAATTACGACAAAGATGAACATCCACCCCGACCAGGTAAAAGCGTAAAGCCCTTGAAGGCATGCCGCCAAAAATGAATAAGCAACCAGTTTTCCCGGATTCCGGGCATTTTTTAAAGCGCATACGATAAACCAGGTAATCAGAACGGGAATGATCAAACCTAGAACATCGTAATCATACCAACCGGCGCAACTGCGGTTGATAAAAAGACCGGTCAAACCGATGAAAAGAACGGTAAAAAAAGCGGCCGGAGCAGAAAAAATTTTCCGGGCAATAAAAAACACCAGGCTTAAATAAATTATGCTGAAAAAAACCGGCAGGTAAAACGCGAAGACTTCCAGCCTGACCGATATAAAAAAAGTCAGTATTTTATAGAGAAAAGCCGCCAGGTAAAATAAAAACTGAGTATAAAAAACAGGCATACCTACCGGCGCAAGCATATAAGTATCATAGCTTTGACCGTTAACTTTTTTCTCGCCGGGATGGCCGTATTTCAAAACATTGGCGGTGTAGCGCAGCCATTGATACGGGTCCAATTCCAGAAGATAACTCTGGCCGGTATCATCCTGGTACTGGTCTTTTAAACTGCGGTATTCCTGGTCGATCATTAACCTGACTTTCTTTTTATCGCGCGACCAGATATTAAAGGTTTGCTCAATAAGCCTATCCTGAACATGCGCGGGATAATTAGGGTACATCCCCTTAACCTTATTGACCGCCTCTTCAACTATTCTTTTCCTTACAATCTGTTGAGCGGGTTTTTTAAATTGCGGGAAATAAGCGGGATATAAACGATAATGAACATTAATCCCGACGCAGACACAGAATAAAAAAACCGTCACCCATCGCTTTATCGACCGGGAGTTTACCAGCTTTTTAAAAGTTTCGTCGTCTAAAACCGATATAACTTCGTCGAAGTAAGCTAAGACTTTATTTTTTTTACCTTCCCCAGCCACGGTTATACCTCCATTTTTTTAGCCGCCAAGACACAAAAAACGCGAAGATTATAGATTAGACCGGAAAACAAAAGGCTTTAATTTCATTTTAAATTGTTCATTTTTCATTGGTCATTTTAAATTTTTAAAAAATGATAAATGCAAAATATTTCCGCCACTTTAATATTTTATTTAGGCGGATCAGCCTTTGGCTGAAAATAATAATTTTAGGATGGCTTGGTTTTTCAGCTCTTTGATTATTTTATTACGCCTTCCCCGCCGACCCCAGCACGTTTGTATTCTTCTGTTTGTACATTTCAATTAAAGCTTGCCGGGCCGGGCCGAGATATTTTCTCGGGTCGAATTCCGAAGGCTTATCGGCTAAGGTTTTACGAATCAACGCCGTCATCCAAAGCCTTCCGTCGGAATCAATATTTATCTTGCATACGGCTGATTTTGCGGCTTTTCTTAACTGCTCCTCGGGAATCCCGATAGTATCTTTCATCCGGCCGCCATACTGATTGATAAGTTTAACGGCTTCAATCGCCACCGACGAAGAGCCGTGTAAAACTATAGGAAAACCCGGCAGCCTCTTTTCGACTTCTTCTAAAATATCAAATCGCAATTCCGGGGGAACCAGTATACCATCTTTATTGCGCGTGCATTGTTCCGGTTTAAATTTGTTGGCCCCGTGAGACGTTCCGATTGAAATCGCCAGAGAATCTACTCCGGTACGGGAAACAAAATCCTGCACTTCTTCCGGTTTGGTATAATGGGTAACGCTGCTGACCACGTGCTCTTCAATGCCTGCCAGAACCCCCAGTTCGCCCTCCACCGTAACGTCATATTTATGCGCGTACTCAACGACATTCTTCGTTAATATTATGTTTTCGTCATAAGAATGGCTTGAACCATCGATCATCACCGAAGAAAAACCATTATCCACGCAAGACCGGCAAAGCTCAAAAGTATCGCCATGATCCAGGTGAAGAGTAATCGGTATCGCCTTCAGCCCCCTGGCTTTAGCAATCTCTTTAGACATCGCTACGGCGCCTTGCGCCATATAGCGCAAAAGCGTCTGGTTGGCGTATTCGCGCGCGCCCTTAGAAACCTGCAAAATCACCGGCGATTCTGTTTCGGCGCAGGCGGTGATAATCGCCTGCAACTGCTCCATATTATTAAAATTATATGCCGGCACGGCATAACCACCCTTGATTGCTTTGGCAAACATCTCTTTAGTATTAACCAACCCTAAATCTTTGTAAGAAACCATTTTTCTCCTCCTTAGATTGATAGACCGCCGAACTGTTTTCACCTCTGCTAAAGCAGTCTATCCTTTTACGCCAGAACTTACCATACACTAGTGTTTTACTATTCCATACGCAAATATCCACCCATCGCACTCATCGATCTTCCATAAAACTTCGCCCTTGAATTCTTCTGATACGTCAAAAATCTTTCCGCGGCGATCGCTTATTATCAAATGCCCATCTTTTACGTTAAAATTCCATTTATGCAGGCCAAAATAGTCTTCGTTATATCCTGCGCTTTTTCCATGATGCAACGCCACAATACCACCGTCCCTACATACCGCCACCATTGACCTGATAACGGCGGCAGGGTCTCCGGCATGATCAACGCAATTCGTAGCTGTCACTAAATCAAATTCATTTTTCCGATAGCGTTGTGATAACTCCTCTCCTTTACACTTCGCGTAATCTATACCATCGTCCACATGGTACTTTTGCCTAAGCTTCCTGTATACGTCCTCAAGCGGATCGCAACATTGAATTAATAACTTTTTCCGGGGATGTTTTCTACTAAGAAGCGTTATCGGCCCCGACCCTACATCCAATACCTTCACGACATCCCCATTCACAAAATCTATATATTTTTCATGTCTGCTATCAATCACACGATCTTGATGTATCCTGTCATTATATCCTTCCGGCCAATGCAACCCTTGTGTTCTAAACCATTCATCCCAAAAATGATATTCTAGCCATCGAGCGATACAATTGATACGCGATACCGGACTAAGTAATTTCTTCATGTATCCGTTTATCATAATCGCTAAAATTTGTTTTATAATTTATCGATTCATAGGCAGCGCGACGCTACTATTCGCTTGCGCGGATAAAACTCTCAATATTGCATTTACTTAATCTATAAATATGGCTTTCTTATCCCGGGCAGCATTGGGTAAAATTTTTTACCACGAAACAGTCAGTAATTATTTTTTACGCAGCGTGCCCTTCGCTAACGCTTCAGGGTTAATTCGGCTACCGCCTCCCGCTGCATCTTCCAGATTTGCGCTCGGCAAAGTCTCATTAAAAATAATTACCAGTAAAGCCGGGCGAACCTTTTCGAATAACGCTGTATCCACTCCCGGCTTGCGTCCTCCAGGGTAACTTCCTTCCCCAATTGCATACTGCGTAAATCCCTGTATTCGCTGATCAGGTATAATTGCTCAATCAATTTGACTTTGAATGCGTCATTGTATCTCTGAAAGGAAACGCCGATATCGAAAAGTTGGGAACCGGCTACCCTCGCGCACCGGATAACCCGGGCATGTACATTGAACATCTTCTCTTGAAATGGTATTTTTATCGAAAGCAGAGAATTAACTTCGGCGGCTTTCTTCGCGCAAAAAAGGAGCCCGCCTTCGCTTATATTTTTTGTCCGGACGAGTTCCTCTTTTAAAGAAACAAAAAAGCCGCGCTTCAGCACTTTATATTTAAGGGGAAAACACATCGGATGCCGGATAAATCTGCGGCGTTCATTATCATTCAAATTTTGGTACATTTTTATTTACCTCCCTGGCCATAGGAATGCCGCCTCGGCGAGCCATCGGCCCTCGGCTTCGCCGCGAGGCGAGCGAGACGGGAAGCCGAGGAAAACCACGGGCGCTCGCCTCATTTTCCCGGTCAGCATTATTGTAACAAAATAAAAGAATTAGTCAAAATTTTGAGCGAATCACCACCGACTGAAGTCGGTGGTTTAGTATTACCCGGCACTAATTTTGGTGTACCGAAATTAGTGCCGGGCTAATTCGACTACAGCTTTTCTCTTCGCTCTACGAGCTTGAGAAAAGCTAAGTCTCATTAATTAAGTTCTGGACATTCCCGCTTTACCGGATATAATTTCTTTCATGCGCGAAAAATATTTTTTATTTATTGCCCTCATATATCTTTTAACCACTCCCGCGCCCGCGTTTATCGCGGCTGAGGAGAATAACGCCCCGGGCGCCCTGCCGGGAGAAGAATATATCTCTTTTACCACCTCGGACGGCATGGAAATACACGGCTCGATGTTTTATCCCTCGCAATATTTTACTCAAAATAAAAATTCAGCCGGCGACGATACCGGCGCGGAGACAGCAATTAATAAACGCTATCCGGCCGCCATACTCCTGCACATGTGGGAACGCGACCGCTACGACTGGCTCAAATTAATCCCCGAACTGCAGAAAGCAAATTATGTCGTCATGGCGATAGATTTACGCGGCCACGGAAAAAGCCTTTATCGCAGTAATGGAAAAAGAATAACCTCTGATGTATACACTAATTTACCGAATATGAAATATGACGCCATCGCCGCTTATCAATTCGCCGGCCGGCAAAAAATAGTGGACCCCGAAAAAATATCCGTGATGGGCGCCAGCATCGGCGCGATTGTCGCGGTAAAATTTGCCTACGCGACAATGTTTATGAAAAATATGCCCATTAATTCTCTGACGCTGATATCCCCGGCGGAAAATTACTTCAGTGTTGATATCAAGGAAATAATCAGCAGATGCCGCCCCATCCCCATCCTGTTCGTTCTGGACAAACAAGACCCGTCGCCGGAAAAAACAAATATTTTTTCCTCGGGAAATAAATTATATATCGATTTCCCGGGAATCAAAAAAGCGATAATCTCCAACGGCCTGGGTCACGGAACAAAAATGCTTTCCCGGCCCCAGGTAATCTCTTCGATTATTGAATGGGTTGATTCCCACGCTCCGGACGCCGCTAAAAATAATAAAAAAAGAAATTCCTGAACCCCTGATATCCTAAAAGGAAATTCCTATTACTCCAGAATTATCCCCTGCCATCGGCAGAATGAATTTATCTTTTATTTTTAAGCCGCGGCGTATTGAGATAATAATAAACCGGTATACCCAGAAGTAAGATGCTGGTGCCGGTAAGAGTTTCCACGGGCTTATAGTCGATCGAACCCCAGACCAAGCCGGCAGTAACAATGAGAAAAAGAATGGGCGAAAAAGGGTATAAGGGGACTTTAAAGGGAATCTCGGCAATCGGAATCCTTTTTCTTAACAAAATTAAGCTTATCACGACCAGCCCAAAAAAATACCAGAATACTCCCGCGGTATAAAAAGTAAGGCTTTCCACAAAAGCAACCTTGCCGCGGCTCAGACAGATAAGAAACGCGCTGATGATAAAATTAGCCCAAAGAGCTTTTACCGGCGTACGGCGTACATTATCCAACCCGGCAAACTCCCGTAAACTGGGGAAATCCTTAGCAATCGCGTAAGATACCCGTCCGCCGGTAAGCGTAAGCGCGTTCATCGCTCCCAGCGCCGAAATAATAATAATCCCGGACATGATCCGGCCGCCGCAGGCAGGAAACCATTTATCCATCAGGCTCGACGCCGGGCTCCAAGTGCCGGCCAGGCCCGCCACAGACAGATGCTTGATATAAACAAAATTTATTCCGAGGTAAATCAGGGTAACGACGAATATTCCCGCGAAAAGCGCCTTGGGAATATTACGGTAAACATCCTTAGTCTCTTCCGCCACATAAGCCGCTTCGTTCCAACCGCCATAAACCCACATCGTTAAAACCAACGCGCTCCAAAAGTTGGCCAGAAGGATAAAAATATTTTTATCACCGGAAGGAAAAATGGGAAATAAATTAACGGAGAATTCGCTTGTTTTGTATAGCCCAAAACCGATTATCGCGACAATGGCTAAAATCTTGATCACGGACAAGAGATTCTGAAACCACTTGCTTATTTTCAAATCCGTGACATTAGCAAGCGTTAAAATATTTAACGCCAAAAACGCCAGGATCAGATTATCGACAAAAAATGCTAAAAATAAATTGCCGGCAGCGATGCCGCCACGGACAGCGCTAAAAGAGAGCAGTAGATTCCTGGCCTCTTCGGCAAAGATCAACGCCAGAGCCGCGATGGCACTGGGCCTTATCACCAGAATCTGCGACCAGGCAAAAAGGAAGGAAACAAAATTTTCCCCCTTATGCGAATAAATATTGCGCAAATACGCGTAATCTCCGCCGGCCTCGGGGAATAAACTGGACAATTCCGCGTAACAGAGGGCGCCGAACCAGGCGAAAAGCCCTCCCGCCAGCCACGATAAAAGAATAGCGCCGGCGGACATTGTCCTTTCGGCAATCAGCCGGGGGAAAGCACTGAATATCCCCGTACCGATAATAATACCCACGATTATCGCCGAACAATCAAACCAGTTTAATTCTTGCTTGAAGATCCTGCTGTTATTTTTCAGATTCCTCCCTCCTGCTTCCGGCAATGCCCCAACGCAGACAATCGACTTTTCCTCCACTGCTTCCGCGTCTTTACCCCGTTAGAGAAAGCTTGTCCCGTTAGAAGTACGCTTCTAACGGGGTCTAACGGAGTTTACTTCACTCAGCCTTGATCAACCTCAATACTTCGGCGCGCGTCAGCGCCAGGTCTTTACCGTAAACAGGGTCAACCTCCAGCCCCTGTTCCAGATAATATAAAGACTTCTTAAAATCATTATTTGCCAAATCATTTTTTTTATTTCTTAAATAGACCTTGCCGCGTAATAAATAGCATTGGCTGATTTTGCTGTAAAAAATCATTAAATTCGACAGGCCGAGGATTTGTTTATAGACCATTCCCCGGCCATAATCCGACAATCCCGCGTCCAACGCTTTAGCGGCCGGCTCATCCCGGCCTTGCTTTTCCAAAATTGTCGCCTTATACAAATTTAAATTGCCCAAACCATAAGAAATAAAAAAGTAATTAGCGCCGGAAAATCGGTTAGCAAAAATATTTGTCGCCCGATCGGCAACGGCGAGAGCGTCGGAATAACGTTTACGTTCGACGCAATACTTCATAAATCTCTCCACGGCGTCATCTAAAAATTTGGCGATGATCAAAAAATCCGGGTTATCCTTCAAAAAAGCCTCGATCGCGCTTAACGACTCCAACGTTATGGCTTCAAACTTACCATCGTTGCCGCCGGCCAGATATCTGCCTTGAATCTCGTCGTTAACCGCAATCTGCAACAGTGCCCGGTAAAAATCCCATTTTGCCGAAGACGGAACGGTAAATTTAAACAAATTTTCCATTTCTCCAAGCTTTTCTTTATTATGGGAATCCAAAAAATAATCATAAAGCTTCTTTAAGTTTTTCAAAAAATCTTTATCGTTGCGATTATCTTCCGCGGCAATCACAGAATCTAATAATCGCTCCGGATAGATATAAGTATGCAATAACTTTATTGCCGTTCGATTAAACGCTTCGGTTTTTCCGTATTGCGAATAGTAGCTGGAAATAAGCACGACGGCGGCTAAGGAAGTGGAATCGGTTTTTTTAAGGTAGTCCTCGGCAACTGCCAGCGCCATCTGCGGTTTCCCCATCACCGCATACGCCCAGTTTAATAAGACCAGCCCAGCGTCCGAAGGGTTATCCCGGAAAGCACGCTCATACATTTTTACCCTGGTGTCATCGCTGAGATTCCCGGATGTTTTTATATTCACCCACTCATTCGCTACATAAAAGTTTTTGAAAGCCCAGGCGATATCCATATTAGTCAAAGAATGTTTCGCGTCATGGAGAACCAGGATACCGTCAACCCCCAGAATACTCAGCCAGTAATTTTTTTTCTCCTGGACTGCCGCTTCGTCGAGATAAAGCAAAACATTAAGAATAGAGACAAGATCGTAAGGCGGCGAAAAATCTTTATCCAGGTCGGCGGGTAAATCTTCCAGAATATCGTGATTGATAAATTTTATCCGGGACCGAAAGAAATCCGGGTCTTTCAACTCCCATACTCTGGCCGTTTCGTTTAACCGAAAATATTTCTTAAGCTTCTCCTGGATAACTAAGGACAGGCGGCTGAAAGAGTTATACGAATAATTCATTTTGCGGGCAAAGTCCAAACTTGAATCATTGATATCCGAAGCGAGAATCGTAAAATTTTTAATACCCGACTCCAGCAGTTCAATCGCGTAAGTCAAAACCTCCTCGCCGGTAGAGCAGGCAAACACTTTCACTTTAAACGGCCGGCCTTGCGCCTGCGCTTTTGCCTTAAGCGGCTCAAGGTAGTCCTTGAACGCCTTCACGTAAACCCACTCCCGATAAAAACCGGTAGTACTCAACATATAAAACTTGTTAACCAGCATATTCATCAAACCACGATTGCGTTTTATTCCGCCTAATGACTCCACGCCGTTGGAGCGCAAATACCGGTACAAAACCGCGTCAACCTTATCGCCGATCACTTTGCTGGCACATTGCCGGCTGGTCACGTTGCTTATTTTTTTTATTACCCGCGAAACTTCGTGATAGATATTTTTCTGAACGTAGCGGGGTTTTAAGCCGGCGTATTTTTTAAAAGCCGGGATTATCCGGGGAGAAATCTGGTTGAGGCGATCGCTGTTTTTGTCAAAAAAATCGTTGAGGGATTGGATATCTTTTTCCCCGTCGCTATAGAAATAAAAATCGGCCGGCTGGCCGTCGACTTTAGTAAAATACGCCGCCGGTTTGCCGTCGATAATCAATAAATAGTCGTCATAAAAGGTAGGGTCGTAGAATTCGCTTTCGCCGGTAAAAGCGGCAAGGTAGTAATTGGCGCTTGCCGGTTTTACTTCAATTTGACCAGGGCTGCCGGAACCGGAAAGGGAATCCTGGGAAAAAACATGGGCGGCAGTTAACCCGGCAAATATAATTGAAAAAATAAATATCGAAATAACTTTTTTCATCTTATGATTATAGAATACTATATAATAGAATACTATACGGTAATTTTATTTCAAGTCTTTTCTGCTAAATACTATAAATTATAGGCGGATAACGGCAAAAATGTTAAAAAAATCCTCTCTGCCGCCTTTTAAGCAACAGAGAGGATTTGTGATATTTTACTTTTAAGCCTTAGCTTTAAATGTTTTTACGCTTAACTATCATCATTGCATCGAAGCGCTGACGACCGGAGGATAACAATAGGCCGCCGGACCAATACCGCTGTCGAAATATAATGTGCTGCTTACATCAAAACTAAGCTTCATGGTTCTCGGCGTGCCCTTAACCACGGTAAATTCCGTAAAAGTCGGCGCGGCGATTTCATCGGTAAAATAATCGTTGTCGATAGCCACGCGCGTAAACCCTGCCGGCGGGGTGGGGGGAAGATCGCCGGGAACCTGGAACGTTCCTTGTACGGGAGAAGTCACCGTATTGCTCGCACTGATTGCTTTACCCTTAACCGTTCCGGTACCAAAGTTAGCCACCTGATTCGCGGTCGTATAATATGTCACACCGGAGCCATCTTTACCGCTACCCTTTAATTGGATATTGCGGGAAATTTTTGTCCTGATTTTGTCGTAGGTGCCACTGGGGAGTTCCACATTGGAAAAGTAATCCCCTACGGTTGCACCCGCGTTGGCGAGGGCGATATCAAAGTAGGCGTCCCCTTCTCCGATGGTAACCCAAGTATTGGTGTCTTTATTATGCAACTCTACTTTGCTGAATGTTATTCCGTAAATACTGGGCGTAACCGCCGTTCCCGGATTCGGGCCCAAGGCTAACGCCAGGGAGACAAAACAGAAAATACAAACCAAGAAACAAATAATTTTTTTCATAATTTCACCTTGCCTTTCGGTTAGCTTCCTCTTCCCACCGCAATTGTCATATTGCCGGTCTTTTTCCACTTTTCCACCTGAATATTAAAGTTTCTTTCCACTCGGTCAAGCGTGTGTTTCTTAAGGTCAACCGTGGGAAACGCGTCACAAGTAGGTTTAAATGCTGTCAAGAAGCTCTTGGCGGTAAAAGTGTCAAAAGCCACACTGAAACGTATGTCCATTACATATTCCCGATCACCTTTATTGTCGTCGTAGGTTGCCAGATTACAGGTAACCCATTTAAAAGGTTTTATTTCCGCCCTTATTTTGTTACCAGCCATATTCTTCGCTTGCTTATAGTCATAGTAATAATATTGCCCGAATAATTTCAACCATGGCAGATAAGGGACCGGGCCGCCTAATTCCAAGTCATAACCATCCACTACCTTTTCATAGGTAATCGAGCTGGGGGTCTCATCGACCGTCCTTCGGCCGGAAAGATGGTTATAAGTATTCGCCCGTAACTCTAAATATTGGGACAACAATTCCAAGCCGGCTCCCTGCCGGGAATGGCGATGCAAATCCTGGTAATCAAAAAAAGTATTAACTCCTGCCAAAAGCTTGTCGCTGATCAACCGGCGGTAACCCAACCCGGTCGAATAAGTACCTCTCTCGTCCTGAATCGAAACGCGGCTGTGCGTAAAAACCGTATTGACCTTGTCGTCGGTTTGATACAAAGGCTGAACTGTTTCCAGATAGATGCGGGGTTTCTGGTCGGTTTCGATACTCATGCCGTAGCTGGTGCGCTGCAACCAGGCCGGGACATTGGAACTATCGTTATCGCTCTCGCCGCTAGCGGTTACGGTATCTGGCTTATCGCCGTCGCCGGCTCGCGCCGAAAAAAAACAAACCACGGAAAAAACAAAAAACATCACTCCTGCCCAAATAAAAAATACTTTCCTCTTCACAATAGCCACCTCCTTTAATTTAATGAATAAACCTGCTACCCATAACGTTCATTTAACAATGATATTTTATAAGAAACTTTTCAGGCGTCAAGTAAAAAACAAGGCAAAGTTTCAAAAAGTAATTTGGTAGGCATTAATAATGGTCTTAAATGATTTATAGGTAATAACCGCAAGGAAATAAGTCACGACAATAACAAGAATACTGGTGATGATTTTGTTGATCTTGCCGTAACGCGGGTTAGCCCAAAAAAGCGGCAAGGCAAAAGGGCCGACACATAAAAATGCCATAATCAGCAATGATGTCTTAAAATACCATTTGTCCTGTTTTTTATCATCCATACACGCCCCCTTCCTTTATTTATCATCACGGCAATGTCATGCATCTTTTTTTCTCATCCTTCTTCCTTCATCCCCACCATCGATCAACAAAGGTGACGAGATGGCGAGGTCTCGCCAATTTGGTTAACAAATTGGCGGACTTCTTCCTTCGATATCCATCTACAATCCGTTGTCTATTCACGCCTTCTTTCTGTGGCGCATCACTTCAAACACCGCCGGCAGAACCGAAAGGATGATGATTACCCCGATTACCAGAGTAAAATTACTTTTTACGACGGGTAAATTACCGAAATAGAATCCGCCAAATAAAAAAAGCGCCACCCATAGTAGGCCGCCAATCACGTTATATTTAAAAAATTTAGGGTACCCCATCTGCCCAGCGCCGGCGACAAACGGCGCGAACGTCCGGATAATCGGCACAAACCGCGCCAGAATAATCGTCCGGCCGCCATACTTTTCGTAAAATTTATGCGTGCGGTTTAAATATTCTTTTTTCAGAATCCGCGCTTTTTCTTTAAATATTTTAAGCCCAATAATTTTTCCCGCAGCGTAGTTAACACTGTCGCCGGCAACCGCGGCAAACACCAATATCAAAAAAAGCCGCGTAATCTCAAACGAACCGCCCGCAGCTAAGGCGCCGGCCGCGAAAAGCAGCGAATCGCCGGGCAGAAAAGGCGTCAATACCAGCCCTGTTTCCGCGAAAATAATAACAAACAAAATCAGGTATGACCACGCGCCGCAATCATGGACGATATTCCTGAGATGATCGGCGATGTGAAAGATAAAATCGAAAATATTAACCATATAGTCCTTTTTATTGGTATTTCAGCAATATGAAAATATTTGCTTTATCACGCAAGCCCCAAAACTTTTGACGGGATGAACAGGATAACAACGGATAAAAAATCAAAGGATTAATGATCTAAAAAACTACAGGATATTTTTATCCACAGATTGCTCAGATTTTACAGATTTCAGAGTTAAAGGATAAAATTCAACGATTGATTTTTGATTCTCTTATCATCCCCTTTCTTTTTTTTCCTTAATCCATTAAATCTGAGAAATCTGTGGACAAATATTCTTGCCGTATCGTTTTATTTTCACTTTTTTTGTAGACTTCAGACAACCGCGTTTTTTACCGATTGCGGCCTAATAACTTCAACCCCTCAAACCACCCCAGGCTGGCAATACCGGCGAAAAACGCGATTGCCAGCTCACCTAAGGAAAGCGGCGCGAAATGAAAAAGACCCCGTAGAAACGGCACATAAATAACCGCCAGCAGCGCGGCCAAGGTACCGGAACAAACCCACCAAAGCGCTAAATTTCGGGAACGTAAAATGTGCCCCAGACTCTGCTTCCATGAAAGATTAGTAATGATCAACAAGATATTAGCAAAGGTTAACGCGGCGAAGCTAAGCGTACGCGCCTCGATTTCGCCCATCCCCCGGCGCAATGCCAGCAAAAATACGATAAAAACTACCGCCAATACGCTTAACCCCTGAAGCAAGCTGAAAATAAGAGTTTTGCGGCTGAACAACGGCTCACTTAAATTGCGCGGCGGCCGATTCATAATATCTTTTTCTTCCGGGACCGATTCAAAAACTGTGGAACACGCCGGGTCAATAATCAACTCTAAAAAAGCAATATGCGCCGGTAACAGCACCAGGGGAAGATTAAATACCACCGGCAAAAACGACATTCCGGCGATAGGGATATGCACGGAAAAAATATAGGCGATGGCTTTTTTTAAATTATCGAAGATGCGCCGGCCCAAACGTATCGCCTGGACAATCGAAGAGAAATCGTCGTTAAGCAAAACAATCGCCGAAGCTTCGCGTGCCACATCGGTGCCGCGCTCACCCATCGCTACTCCGATATGCGCCGCCTTCAAGGCCGGGGCATCGTTAACGCCGTCGCCGGTCATCGCCACGACTTCGCCGTTGGCCTTAAGCGCGTTGACAATCGCCAACTTCTGCTCCGGCACCACCCGGGCAAAAATATTCGCCTCTTTGATTCTTTCCCGCAAAGCGAGAAAATCCAACGCTTCCATTTCCGGGCCGGTAATATATTTTTCCGGATTACGTAAACCTATCTGCCTTGCTATATGCTGAGCCGTTCCGGGATAATCACCGGTAATCATAATCACGCGCACACCCGCGTTATAAGCCTCCTGTACCGAATTAGGAACAATCTTGCGTACCGGATCGACCATCCCGATAAAACCAATAAATTCAAAATCGAAATCGTGCTGGTTTTTAGGAAGCTCGCCCTTAGCAAAGATTGCCTTAGCTACGCCCAAAACGCGCAACCCTTTATCCGCCATTAACGTGATTTTATCTCCCAGGGCAACCCTGGCCGCCGCGTCGATGTGGCATAAATCGATAATCGATTCCGGCGCGCCCTTCGCGGCGATGATGTAATTCTGCTTATCCGGCGATTCCCAGACATGGGAAAGCGCCAACAACTGTTTGGACAAAACATACTCGTGTACAAGTTGCCAGTTATTATGGATATGTTCCGTGCCCCTGAGGTATGTTTCGCCTACACGATGGATTTCTTTTTCGATGGGATCAAAAGGGTCGCGCTGGCTGGCAAGGATGCTGTATTCCACGATATTATGAAATTCTTCCGGTAAATCATCCTGGTGAGTATCTAATTCCCAATACCGGCCGCGGGTAAACCCCGTTAGAGAACTATGTTCTTTTACCTCGTTATAAAATTCTTTTCTAACAGGGCGCGACGGCGGCATATCCGCCGAAGACGGAAGAACCCCAGGCTGAAAACCATCATCTTTGTCGGCAACTTTCTCTAACGGGGTAAACAACCCGGACAACTTCATGGAATTCAAGGTGAGAGTGCCGGTTTTATCGGTGCACAATACCGTCGCCGCGCCTAAAGTTTCTACCACGGCGGCGCGGCGAGTCAATACGCGATGGCGGGACATCCGCCACGCGCCCAGGGTAAGAAAAATAATCAAAACTACGGGAAACTCTTCCGGCAGCATTGCCATACTCAAAGTCAGCCCCGAAAGTACACCTTGTATCCAATTACCGCGCGTCAATCCGTAGATAACAACAATCAATAAACACAGGATCGCCCCGGCAATACTGAAATTACGCACAATACGGCCGGTTTCTTTCTGCAGCAGTGTCCGCTCTTCGGTAATTTTCCCCAGCGTTTTACCGATTTTTCCCATCTCAGTCGCCGCGCCGATTGAAATGACTTTCGCCGCGCCACGGCCCTGCACGACAAGGGTGCCGGAAAAAACAAACGGCAGGTCATCGCCACCCGGCCGCTTCACCGCCTCCTTGCCGTCCCATACCGACTTGCGTACCGCTGCCGATTCACCGGTCAACAGCGATTCATCTACCGAAAGATTGGAACAAAATAATACCACCGCGTCAGCGGGAACGCGGTCTCCTTCTTTAAGGATAATAATATCTTCCCTGACTACTTCCCGGCCCGAAATACGCTTCTGTTCTCCGTCGCGTATCACCAGCGCCCGGGGACTGGATAAGTTCTTTAAAGCCTGCAAGGCACGCTCGGTTTTATTTTCCTGATAAAAAGTAATACCCACCACTACCACGACAAACGACAGCAGCATCGCCGCGTCGCTTACTTCGCCCAGGAAAAAATAAATCGCGCCGCTGCCCAGCAAAAGAAGCAGCATCGGTTCGCTTAAAACATGCCCTAAAATAGCGAATACATTACGCTTCTTTTGCGATGGTAATTCGTTATAGCCTTCCGTCTCAAAACGACGGGAAACCACTTCTTCCGAAAGCCCCGATATGTTCTTAACGTCAAATTCAACGTTCATGCTATCCCTACGGTATTGTTGGTTATCTTCCCTGAACGTCAAGAATCTTTGTGCGTTTTTTTAAAAACAGTAAAATAAAATATATCGTCAGCGAAACACTAAAAAAAATAACCCAGGCGGCATCGAGCACGATCTTTCTTACGGTGATAAAATCCGCCGCCGCGTCAAGGAAGAAAAAAAACGCGACGATGGCGATAAAGGTCGAAAATTCCCGGCGCAAAACTGTTTTTCCGGAGAACGGCAGATCCGGTTTCTGCCAATTCCCGAAACGGGGGAAAAAAATCGGCGTGCCCTGCGCCCAATTCAAAAAAACATCGCCGAATTTCGCGCGCAGGAATTCCTCCTCGACAAAAATTATTCTTTCGTAATACAAAAGAAAGCCCGCCGTGCTGACAAGGACAAACCACCAAACTTGAACGAAGAAAAATATTCCCAGCATGATCACAAAATTTCCCAGGTATAAAGGGTTACGGACAATCGAATACATGCCTTTGGTATTAAGCGTTTCCGCCACCTGGTCTTTCGTATTCCTGCCGGAAGTACCCCGCGGCGCGTATCCGGCGACAAAACACCGGATTGCAAGGCCGGCGAAAGACACCGCGACACAAAATATTTCCCACGCGTTATCTACGGCGTCGCCAAATGTGCGCTTCAGATATTCCGAATCTCTTAACGCGATCGCGAAAACAGGCAGGGCCAGCAACGGGAGATAACTCCTCCAGCGAAAAAGGAACTCACCCTGTTTGCTCATTTCTTCCCGTAAAGCCATTGACGCACCTCCTTAAAAATCCAGAAAATTATTTTCCTTAGATGAATACGAAAGGTATCCCGTGAGAAAAATAAAAGACTTTGTGGTGGAAACAAAAAAATCAATAAAATCTATTTTAACCCAAAAAACGCGATTTCCAAGAGCATTTTATAAAAAATTCCTCACCGGCATTTTTTGAATTGAAGAGGATAATTATGGCAAGACGATTACGGCAGTTTGCTGTATTGTTTAAGCGGCGGCTCTTGACCGGAAATGCCTAAGGCGGTTTTAAGATCTTTTACTTCCTCCATCCCCATGATTTCTACCCGAAATCCGCCGAAGTTGTTGAAATCAATAGATGGTAGATGATAGATAGCAGACGGTAGATTGGAAACCCCTGAAGACGCATTGATATTTTTAGTTTTTATCTGCTTATCTGACATCTGACTATCCACAGTTTTCACTTCCAGATTCAGCTTATCCGCTTTTAAATCGATACCGCCAGAGGGGCTATTCGTCGGACTTAAAGCAGAAGACGACGCTACACCATTTCGCACGGCGACCTTCGATGCTTCAAGATTTTTTTTAACTTTTTCTCTGCCCCAACTCAAATAGTTCATAACCGAACTTTTGGTAAGCTGCAAAATTTTACCTATCTCTTTACACTTAAACCCATAAATATAATAAAGAACAAGGGACTCGCGCTCCTTGTCGGGTAATCCGCTCAGGCATCCTTCCAACTGTTCCCTTTGTATGATATTATGCTCTGTCCCCGGCGCTCGATCGATAACTTGGCGGGCAACGCCGGTCATCTGTTCGTCATCCAACGACAATACTCTATTATTGCGTTTTTTCCGCGTCCGCATTTCATCGATGCACGTGTAAATCGCTATCCTGCGCAGATACGGAAGGAATCTTCCCTTATCCTGATATGACCCTGAGCGCAGCAATTTAACTAATTTAGCAAAAATCTCTTGCACTGCGTCACTAGCTGCGTCGCTATCACCATTAAGTTGCTTAACACAGATGTTAAAAATAGCTTGCCAGTAAAGAGCATACAACTTATTAAAACACTTATCATCCCCGCTCAAAAACCCGGCAATAAGCTGCCCGGCAATCGCTTCTTGAGCATCGAAGCGCCTATACCTATCCGCCCGGCTTAACGGGCTGGATGTTTTCGGCTCAGCGCCGCCAACCGGAGCTTTGCCGCCTGATTTTTCTTTACTCCCATCTCCTTTCCCGCGTATTGCTTCTAAACCCGCCTCTGCCCGGTAATGGTCGATGTTTTCGAAAGCTTCGATTGCGGCGGCGCGGACCTGCGGGTGTTCATCATTAAGCGCGTCGCCGATTACCCTGTTCACCTCATCAGCAACCGGCGATCGTAAATCATCTGGTTTTACTTTACCCAACGCTTCGATAACGGCAATGCGGACAACCGGGGCAGTGCCGTTGTCGTAAAATGCTTTTGCCAGGGACGGCAATGCTCTGGGATCGCGCTCTTCGCCGACACGCCACGCGGCAAGGGCGCGCTCTTGAGGGTCTCCCTCATTATCCACAAACATCCTGCCGAGGAGTGAATCAAAAGAACCCGGTAATCCTGCGACAAGCTCTTCAAGGGATTGCCGCTTTTCGCCGGCACGACTGGGCTCCCTGCTTTGTCTTACCTGTTTTTCATCCCCTTCTCCCCTGCCGCCCCTTTTCTCCTTTTCCGAAATACTTTTCATTTCTTCTAATAATTGGCTTACCCGCCCAGGGCCTTCACTTGTATTTTCCAGTATATCCTTACTTGTTAATAGTCTTGCCCATAGCAAAAGTAAAGAATCAAGAACTTCCGGGCTATGTTCCCCGTCGCTGGTAAGCGTTACCGTAACCTCATGCTTAAATTCTACAACCAACGAAAGCAATAACCTAATATCTGTAGGTTGGTCACCCACAAGAGTAACGCTTACCCCATTATTATTATTATTGGTAATGTGTACCGCAATATCGGAAAATGATTCTTTCATTTGGGAAGAAAATCTAGCCGCCACCGTCGAGGGCCACCCATGAATCCCCCTCGAATTCATCACCTTAATATCCAGCCAAGCTTCAACCGGGCTGGCGGCCAGCTTTACTCCTTCATACCATTTATCAACATTCGCCTGGCGCCGCGCTTTTTCTTTATCCCGGTCGATCCTGACGATGGGATAAATCCCTTCTTCTGTGCCATCAGGCCATTTTGCGATAAAGGCATTCTGGTTACCCGCGGGTAAAACTCCCTGGTAGCCGATGCCCTGCACCGGCTCATCCAGCTTGATATCACGAATATCCGTCCAGGTTCCATCGGGATGGATGACCCCGGCATGAATTTGAGCCGGCGCCTGCGCCTGAATCGTTACCGCCTCATTTTTAGGGGCCGCAAAATATATGCGAGCGGATTTATCGCTCCAAACCGGTTCCCGGGCCAACGAAGCCTCAATCGACGACCGGGCGGTCTTCTGGTACAACTTGGGAAAAAGCAAACTTAACGCGCGCAGGTTCTCAAAAATGCTCCAGGCTTGTTTATAGGCGCCGGTCTTATTGTATTCGGTTTCTAAATTATTATCTCCGCTGAATATCTCGGCAATGCCGTGAAGGTCCCTCAGCTGTTTGGCCAAACCGGAAAAATAACCTTTTTCCGCCAATAACCGAATTGTTTTTTCCCGGCCGTAAACGCGGATACAAGCCTGTATGCCGATGCCGCTTAAATGCGTCCAGACCAAACCCTGGTGATAGGCCTCCTCCTTGTTACCGTCAGTCCGCAGAGGCTTGTATGCCGGATCATCGCGAGAAAGCGTCCGGAACCCATATACGGTAAAAAGTTCATCCATCATTTTATCCATTATCCGTTTTGCCTGCTCGCCCTCAACCAATCCCAGAGCAACCGCCCACATCTGGTTGGGCCGAATCATCTCCGCTTCCTTGCTATCGCCGTCGATCGTATCGTAAAGGCATCCTTTTTTTTCATTCCAGTACTTGCCGAAACTTTCCTCAGCCAGTCTGGCTCGAGCCTCATAATTTTCGCGCTTTGAACTATCGCCGGTTCTCCCGTAAATATCCGCCATCAATGACAACGCGTTCTTCCATAAAGCGTTCACCTCACCCGGTTTACCGTAACGCGGAGTGAAAATATGGCCGAAACCTTCTACCATCCCATCCATCCAGGTTAAATTGGTATTCTGATTTCCGCCCTTAAGCAATCCATCGGAGTCGACGGTGATATCGATATTCCTCTCTCCTTTATCGCTGTATACCAAATGGATTCCTTCTCGATGAGCGCGCATGATATCTTCTAATATTTCCAAGATTGTAGCTTTTTTTCTATCGCCGCTAATGCCGAAAGCAAGGCTGATCGGCGTTTGTAAAAAAGCGTAGTCGCCGGTCGCCTTTAAATATTCGCCGATTGCCCAGAACATCAACATCGTCGAGTCAATAGAACCGGGATTGACGTTTGTTCCGTCGCCGATAAAATTCGGCAATAATCCCTGTTTAACAAATCTTATGTAAGTGCACATAATATTTTTAAACGCCTCGACATGCCCTGTAGCGAGCAACCCCGGTAAGCTGAGCATCGTATCCCGCGACCAATTACGCAAATAAGATGTGGGGCCAAAGCTGGGAAAACCGGCAACGATTGACCAGCCGATAGCAGGATCATAGCGGTTACTGCCATCCGACAGACGGCTGACACTGAGGGTAGGGTCAAAATAAACCATATTTTCGCCGGCTTCCATGAGCCCGGCAAAAACATTCTGCACCCGGCGGACAAACGGCAACGCGCTGTCAAACTCATTCATCCGCTCATAGGGCGGCAATACTTCGATACGGTAATCCCGGGGCTTGTGGCCATATCGCGCCTGCTCATCATGATCCCACTGCCCGGAACCAAGCCACTTAAAAGTCATCCAGTATTCACTGCCGGTTTCAAGGCCAGGCACGGCAGCGACGTATTCACCGCTCTGCGCATTGAACCGCGCTTCAATATCCCGCGCCGGTTCGCCGTGTTTTCGAATACGCAGCATAAAAGAATTTTTATTTCTTACGACTAAAGTTTTTCCCGAAGGCATGACAAACGTATCGGTTTTATTCTTATCGGAAAATTCCCATACCGCTTCATCGGCGCCAATATTAACCGGTCCAGAGACGCTTACTTTCTTCCTTCCTCCTTCCTTCTTCACCCCTCGGTCCCCCCCGCCCTTTGACTTGGCCACCGGGCTCGACGAACTGACGCTATAATCCGCCGCCGGATCAAGATAAAACGCGTGAACCTGAGCTGGTTCGAGGCTGAAATACAAACCTACATAATCACCGTCAACCTTTACCGTGTCGGTCCCCGGCGTAAATGTATACCTCGGGCAATCCTTCTGATCAACCGCCCGGCTCAAATCAACCAAGTCAAAAGGTTTCGTTATATCGATATTAAAATGTTTATGATTGATCCAAAAATGACCTTGCGCCGGGTAACCGGAAAAATTTTCGACAAAGACCATCGCGCGCTTTCCATCGGGAGAATACCGCTCAACCTGTAACGCCACCCCCCTGCCGTGTTCGCCAAGAACTTTTATGTCGGAATTCCTGGGGTTTAACATAAAAGGGAACCTCATGCGCAAATTATTGATTATCGCTAATTCCGGGACGAGGTCAACGCCGGTATCGCGCGGCGCGTACGCCCAGAGTACTTCTTCACCAGGCGCACGATTAAAATCACGGCCGTCGCCCTGTTCCCAGCCCGGCCCCGGGCTGTATGCCGCGGAAGTCGTCCCGGCAAACCACATCCCAATCCGGCAGGCAACCGCCGGCGGAACACGATAATCCAATAAGCCGAGGATTTTCGCCGCATTGCGCCAATCGTGACTGGCCATCATCATCAGATAACGGTCCTGGTCGTTGCGCCGGCCGGTCCCATCCGGCGGCCATTGATGATTGTCTAAAGCTCGGGGACCGCCTTCGCCGTCGATTAAAATATGCCGGCTTGCAATCGTGCCATCACCGCCCTCCCCCCACTTAGCCCCCCAGTTGGTGATAATCGGCATCCAGCCCCGCTGCAGCGCGTCGCGATAAAGCTTATGTATCTCCGGCGAACCTAAAAGTTCCGGCATCATCAGCCAATCGTGCTTTTTAAATTCACCGGTAAGACTATCCCAGTACCCGGGCTTATCCCTGACCTGCCAGAGCGCGTCGCCCCTCATACCGCTAAAACCAAAATATTCCAGATATGCTACGATTTCCCTTCTCACGTAATCATAATCGGAGTATATCGCTAAAGGATCCCATTTTTTGTCGCCTACCCCGGGATTTGCCCTGCCGTTATCGACCAGTACTCCGGGGTTATGGACCGAATCCACGCCCACAATCGAAGGGGCAACCGGATAATCGATCAGCGCCCGGACATTGTGCGCCCGGGCATCATCGACTAAATCCCTGATAAATTTATGGAGCCAGTATTGCTCAAATAAAACAAGGTTCATTAATTTCTTATAAATCGGCAGGGCGCGGATCTGTTCGTTTGAACTCTGTAATAAATCAGAAACACGGTATTGGGGAAATCTTTTTAGAATAAATTTAAGATACCCCGGCCAGCCGTCGCGCAAAATCCTTAAAACCAGCGCGTCAGCCCCTTTATTAACCCGGCCGTCAGCCAGCGTCCGCATCGGCTTTATAAAATTTTTAGCCAGCCTATCGCGATCCGTTCTTTCCCAATACTCATATTTGGCGACTAAATCATCACCCTCGCCTTCCACTTCAGCGATATCGTGATAACCGCGATTGATGATCCAGGGACTGATCGACGCGTAAGCCGAATCATCGACAATAAATTCAAAATCACCGAAACTTCCTGTAGTCTTGTATTGCGCAATCGCCACGTCGACATCACCGGCGTACTTAGCGACATTGGCTTGAGATTTACGCTTATCCCAGTGGGCGGACATGGAAACCGGAGATAAAAGTATCGCCGTGGCTTTCGCCTCTGCCGCCGCTTTCACCAAAGCTCGACGGTTGACATGGCCTTCCCAGTTAGCCGCTTTGGGATCAGCATAACGCGACGGCCACATCTGCAAAATCGAACCAGAAGTAGGGTTCCCGGCCGAATCAAGAAGAAACCAATCCGGAACAGGAAAATCTTTGATAATATCTCGCGGATCGCCATATCGAACCGCCGGACTGCCGGAAACAGCTTTCTTTTTCCCGGCGGCTGATGACGCTCGGCCGGCCGGGCTGGCGGCGGCGGAAAGCGGACTGGAATTGGACTTATTTCTACCCGGCGCAATTTTAATAAAATATGCTTTCGTATAATGCCCCGCCGGAACCTTTACCGTTCCATCTGTGACTTGACCCCATTCAGTCTGATAAAATGTCGGCTCCTCACGCATCCCATCGTCGACATGTATAGATTTTATAAAACGGAAATCAAATCCGCTTTCTTTCAATCTAAGCGCCTCCGGTAATGAATCGAAAAACCCCTCTTGCGCCTCTAATTCCGCACGCACTTCCTCTACAAATTTTCTTTTTTTTCCATTGATAGCAATGATAGCCTTATAAACCGTTTCCGGATCGGTATTCGTAAATGCTCGATAAACTGCGGCTTCCGTTGACTTATCGCCAATCTTACCGAGAGCGTTACAAGCATCTCTACGAATCCTTGGATTATAATCCTCCAAATCTCTGAGATAACGTTTTATCTTTAATTCCTTGGTTAACGATCTCATCTCGTCAAGAGCATCGTAAGCTGCCTTACGAACATCACTATTTTTATGCGTTAATTTCTTAGTAAAAATCGGGACAGCGCGCTTGCCAATTTTTGCCAGTTTTCTAGCTGCATCATAATCACTGCCTATGCGCTCGCTGAAATAACTTATAGGTAAAAACAATCGCCAGCTAAAATATACTAAAGGGGGAGTGAAAAGCCCTCCCCAAAAAGCACCAGTAATATCTAACTCCTGCACAAATTCATTCCACTGGCGTTGCCAAAACGCCTCTGAAGACTCCGACATAATATTACCAAGAGCCTTTAAGTCACGTAAGGGTTCTCCGGCAAGTATCATTTGCACAGCATGGCCACCTAAATAATGCCCGAGAATCCCGCCACCTATTATTCCCGCAATAATTGATCCCCCAATCACCCACTTTGTCACCGCCGAACTTGTTACGTTTCCCGTAAGCACCGGACCATCGCACCAACCGTCTAATTTTATCGCCTTTAAATCATAATGAACCATTGCGCCAATTTCGGCGTCAGTTAACGCAAATCTATTACGCGTAAGAGTTATACTTCTAAATAAAGAGGCGATTACAAGCGAGCCTTTTTGTTTATCATATTCTGCATTCTCTTCCGCAACATGCTTCTTCCGTCTTCCTTCTACATTCACCAGCCTTTGTCTTTCATCCCAGCGAAACGAAGGCCTCTCGCCCTTCGTTCTTTCCCCTTTCCCCTTCCATCTTTCCTCTTTCTTGCTCCGTCTCTCACCTATAGTCTGCGGGATGATTGTCCCGAGAGAAGCCTGAGAACTAACCATAGACTCACTTTCCGCATTCATTATCCCCAACCGCGCGGTAACCACTGTAGCCTCATTATTTTTTATAGGCGAACTTGAATCCAGCGGGCTGCAGGCAACCGTAGCCTGATAATCAAAAAACCGCGCCATACTGGCTCCGCCGCTAAAGTACCGGCGCCGGACCGGTTTCTTTGTGGACCGGTCTAAATCTTTCTTGATGTAATCATAGACGCCTTTCTTGTAGGCTTCTAAGTACTGGCTGTAGATCTTCTGCTTGATCGCCGGGTCGGAGGTTTCGATACCTTTGGTTTTATTTTTATCGAAGTACCGGCTAAAAACGTTTAGCCCGTTGGGCCTGTTTAGCCCGTTAGAAGATTTTAACCCTGCAACCGGCTCAACGGACTCAACTGACTCAACGATTTGCCGCAAGCGACGCTTAAACCACGCCGCCAGGATCACCGCACTACATACCTGGCGCAGTTGGCTGAAATTCTTGCCGTGGTTGACGTCCTGCTCGATTAAAGGAACAACTACTTCTTTCATGACTTGGCTGGTCAATTCGTTTAGCCCGTTGAGTCCGTTTTGCCCGTTGGGCCCGTTAGGTCTGTTAGGAGATTTTAACCCTGCAACCGGCTCAACCGGCCTAACCGTCTTAACGCTTTTTTCCATAGCAACATAATCAGCTTCCATCATGACTTTAAGCGAAGACTCTCCGATTATGGCTTTATCACTATCTTCATAGATTTGAGCTTTATTGGGGATGATCCAGATTTTGTTGAAAGTATCGAAGGGTAAATTGTTTGTGCCAAAAAGCTTACTCGCTTGCGCGTAAACTTTTTTCCAGAAATTCTTTCCGATTTCACTTTCCGGATAAGTAACGCTGGCGGATAGTTGCTTCAAAACGTAGTCCTGAGACAGTAAATCTTTCCCTAAATCAGTTTGTCCCAAAGAATCGGCAACGATTCTTTGGGACTCGTAGGGGGAAAGGTTTACCCATAATTCATCTTCGGGAATAGTCAAAGCGGCAAGAAAATAGTTTATCAGTTTTGTCGATTCGGATTTCAGCTCGTCAGATGCCAGGTTAGAATCGCCGCGATTGATGATAAAGTCAAATTTTAAAGGGTCGCTGGGGTAGAATTTAATGCCCAGAAGCTGGGCCGGGGTATATTCCGGGCTGAGCGAAACCAGCGATGCCGGAGCAGGCATGTAGGACAGGGCGGAGCCCGGGACGGAAGCGCGGGCGTAACCTACCCCCAGGCTTGTCCCCAGAAACGAGACCAGCAAAATCACGATGGCCAACTTGCGATAAATTATTGAATGTGGTTTAGATAGTTTAAGCAGCATTATAATCCGGCCTGCGCCAGGCAAAATTCTCCCTTATTTTATTATAAGTATTAGTATATAACATATTTATTATGGAAATGCCAATCACGCGGCAAAATTTATCCAAGAAATAAAAAAGGCCTGCCCTTTTTATAAAGGGCAGGCCTTTTTTTGCCGCTGCCTACAGCCTGTTTTCAGGCCACTCACTACAACGCGATACCGAAAACTGTTATTTTACTAACGCAATCGAAACCGCTTCGTTGGTTCCATTTTTTTTGGTAATATACTGCGTTTTGACTTTTTCTCCGGCAACAAGCTTATCGAAAGTAATCGGTTTGCCGTCGGCATCGGAGATAACCGTCGACGCCTTTACGGCCATGGTTAAATCTTTGTCCTTGGCTACGATGATTTTAATCGAAGCATCCGTAGCTTTTGCCGCATCGGCGGGAACAAGAGAATCGATGGTCCCGGAAACGGTCATCGCTACCGGCGCCTTGGCCTTTGCCTTTGCCGTTGCCGTTGTTTTCTGCTGAGCGAAACAAAGAGAACCGGCGGTCACCATCAAAACAAACAAAAATAATGCTTTCTTCATATCCCCACCCCCCCTTTTTTTTGGTAAAAATGTTCCTTATTTCCATGTTTCTTAAAATCACACCGCGTCTTTTTATATTTCTTATTACTTCATTTCTTATTGTTTCATTTCTGCTTGTTTTGGCTCTACTTGTTTTTTAGGCTTGCTTGGCGCGGCGCGCTTCTTGCTGTTTTTTGGCGCAACTTTCGCGGCCTTAGCTTTTCCCTTTTTATGCGTCGCGGATGTTTTTTTGGCCGGCGTTACCGAACCTGCCGTAGCGTTCCCCGCATTATTCATGCCGGGTGTTTCTTCCCCGCTTTTAGCAAAACTCATCCCGCAAATGCTGCCGGAAAAAACCAATGCGATAAAAAAACATACCATCTTTCTCATAACAATCACCCCCTTTCCTTAATCGAAGCAATACCGCTACGGCATTCCTCCGATTGCGTTCCAAAGCTTTTATTGATTTTATCCATCAACTTACTAAAACCATCCGCTTTATCATGATAACCGAAAGCGCCGTCAATAAGGCGTTTCTGGTCTTCTACCGAATAAACACTCGTAACGATTACCTTGACCTCCCGGTATACTAACGCGATGATACCAAAAAACTCATCGCCCCGTGCTTGCCCCATATTAATATCAAGCAAAACCAAATCGATAGGCTGTTCTTTCAATGCCGCGCCGGCCTCTACAGTATTAGCCGCCCCTAAGACCTTAAAACCGTAAGCCTCTAAATGGCGTCCGTAGATATTTCTTATCTTATCTTCATCGTCAACAATAAGAATTGTCTTCATAAAAGATATTTATTATTGCAGAACAATGATAAAAGGACGGTTAAAAAAAGATTAAAATTTTCTTATTTTGATGGTTAGCACAGCGGCAGGACAATCGTAAAGATACAGCCTTTCTCCGGTTTGTTATTCGCGGTAATATCCCCGTCGTGGGCAAGAGCGATAGACCGGGCGATGCTTAAGCCCAGGCCGATACCATGGGAATCGTTTTGTTTTTTACCGGGGACGCGGAAAAATTTATCAAAAATTTTAGTCAGATACTGCTCCGGTATACCCTCCCCGTTGTCGGAAATATTAATATGAATTTTACTGCCATTTACGGCGGCCAAGACATCAATATCGCCGAAGGGAGGGGTGAATTTAACGGCGTTATCCAGAATATTAAAAAATAACCGGCGCAGATGAACTTTATCGCCGTTGACGATAAAATGCCCCGCGGGAAGACCACAGCTAAAATTAATTTCCTTGGTCGATGACAGCACGCGAGCGTGTTCGCAGATTTCGGCGAGAAAAACTATAAAATCAAATTGTTCAAATTTAAATATATCCGTCCGGTAATCAAGCTGGGCCAAAAGAAACAAATCCTGGGTTGTCCTGATAATCTTATTAAGTTCATCGAGGCTTTCCCGTAAAACTCTTTTATATTCATCGGGCAAACGGTCTCTCTCTAAGGCCAGCTCGATTTCTCCTTTGACGATTGCCAACGGCGTCTTGAGCTCGTGGGCGACATGCGAGCTGAATTCATTAATATGGCCGAACGCTTTCTGCAAGCGGCTGATCATGGAATTAAAGGAATCGACGAGATATTTCATCTCCGTGTCGATTTGCCCGGCGGGGATACGCACGCCCAATTCATGATGGGATATATTATTGGCGATACGCGCTACTTCGGCTACGGGTTTTAAAATACTATAGGCAAGAAATTTACCGAGAAAGCTGGTCACGACAACGATACAGACGATACCCGCCAGGATGAATAAAAATAACCGGTTCAAGATGTGCTCGATATGCCCTGCCGGCGAGCCGATCAGGATAATACAACGAAGCGAGTTTTTGTATAAGAAAGGGCTCTCGATAAAACGAAAATAATTTTTTTTGATTTTAATGGTCTTATAGTTTTTCTTATTGTTGGCGCTGATGAACATTTTCCGCAGAAAATTACCGATTTCCTGAGGATAATTCGATGAAAATAAAAAAGACCGGCGGCCCACATCAAAAACATTAATATAATCTTCTTTCAGGCTGAGCGCCTCCACTTCCGCCCTCCAGAGATTATCGATGATTTTGCGGCTCTTACCCTCCAGGCCGACCGCCTCGATAAAAATACCGTTTTTCCGTGAAATAACGAAGGAACCGGCGCGCGCCGGGCTGAGTTCTTCGGAAGCGTTTAGAAGAGAGGTGATTTCCGAAACTTTAATCCGCAGCTTTTCGTCAAAATCGGCGTAAAGGATATGGCGAATCGATAAAAAAATAATCCCGCCGAAAATATCTAAAATAAAAAAAAGAATAATCGAATATAAAATGCTTGTTTTGAAACGGATGGAGTTGGCGCGCATAGGCTAACCCTTCAACACGTAGCCCGTGCCCCGCAGGGAATGAATCAATTTTTGGGGATAGCCACCGTCGATTTTATTACGTAAATAGTTGATATAGACATTGATGATATTAGAAAAACTATCGAAATCGTGGTGCCAGACATGTTCCGAGATCATCGTCCTGGTTACGATCTGGCCGGCGTTGAGCAGCAGATACTCCAGCAAGGCGTATTCGGTAGCGGTAAGTTTTATTTCTTTACCGGCGCGCACTACTTCATGAGTAAGCTGGTCAAGCTCTAAATCAGCGGCCTTAAGCCTGGTGGCCTTATCTTGCTGCCGACGCCGCAGGCAGGCGCGCACTCTCGCTAAGAATTCTTTGAAATCAAACGGCTTAGCTAAATAATCGTCGGCGCCGGCGTCAAGCCCTGACACCCTGTCTTCGATACCGCCCTTAGCGGTAAGCATCAGAACAGGGGTTGAATTTTTTTTAGCGCGCAGCTGGCGGCAGACATCCAGGCCGTCTTTACCCGGCAAAAGTACATCGAGGATTATCAAATCATACTGGTTGGTCTCCGCCTGGAACAAACCATCAATACCGTCATAAGCGTTATCGACGATATAATGCTGCTCCTTCAACCCGCGTTGGATAAAACTTGCCAACCGCTTTTCGTCTTCAATAACCAGTATCCGCATAGGCTATATTTTTTCCCCCGCTTATTTTATTCAAGCTCGACGATGCGCCAGGAAACCCGGTCTAAAGGGATATTGCCCAGATAAGTATTGGCGCTGGTGAAAATGCGCCGGGGGTTACCCAGCGCGTTAAGCGAAACAGAAACGGTTATCGCCTTGCCGCCCTTTCTTATCTGCAAATCGGACTTGCGCAATTTAACCCCCTGGCACACAACCCTGATCCACAGCATACCAAGCCGAATATGTAATTTCGGCATATCGCGAAAATCTTTATCTTTACGATAGCCAAAAATATGCATCGAAATGCCGACCGTTTTGGCTAACGGCCGGGATAACTCGATTCTGATGATCAGCCTGTCTTTATTACGGCGCACAAAACGCTTCTCGATCCCGACAAAGGCAGCTTTTTCCTCGGCGGTTAATTCTTCCGGCCCGGAGCCGTCGTCGCCGGAAACATGCTGCGTTAAATCGTATTCGGCGGAGGCAGGTTCAAGCTTCACCACGGGAAAATCGCCGAATATCTCATTAGACCGGACAAAAGAAAGAAGGTTGCGCTTGCCGGAATCATATTGTGAACGATGCGCCCTTATTGCCGCATATTTATTTTCGACCGATTGACGGGAAAGACTATGGCCGAACCATTTTATCTCCCGCTGGAAAAATTGCGGTATAGCCATTTCCCGGGAAGGGTAATAGCCTGAAGGCGACGGCCAATCCTTACAATGTATCAGATAAGGAAAAATCATGGCCCGGCCTTCGTATCCTAAATCCCAGATTGCCACCTGCGTAAAAAGGTAAAAGGCGCGATGGTCGGGATTATTGTCCGAGGGATGAGAAAGAAAAATCTCGGTAGGTTTAAATTCTTCAATAATCGTCTTTAAATCTTTTACTATTTCTTCACCCTTGTAGGCGGCGCCGGAACGAAACGCGCTGGAGTAAGGCACCCGCGTTACCTCCATCAGCATCCCCTTGCCCGGCGGCCGGCGGCCCCAGTGATACAACCAGATATCCAAAGTTTTAAAATCGGGGTACCCTAAAAACACCAGTTGCGACGGCAATACGCCAAGGACTTTATCGGCGGCCAGCGCTTCGTCATGGCGAACCACCCCCATCGCCTCCGCCCCTTTGGGCATAACCACGGGATATTTGCGATAGAACAAAAATGACCACTGGTTATTATCCCCGTAGGTCAAAAAAACTATTTTCAACGGCAGTTTATTTTTAACCGCCTCCTGGATAATACCGCCGCAACCCAATACTTCGTCATCAGGATGAGGCGCAAGGACAAGAATACGCTCGCCCTTGCTGAAAGATATCCCATCCGCCGCCGCCTGGCCGAAGCTGTCGGCGGGAATAAGCAATATCGCGATAATTACAAAAAACAATAATAGTTTTTTTGACATTTATTGCCTGAAACTACGGGGATATGCTACTTACTCACTTCGTTCCCTTTTTTATCTTTCGATAAGTATATTTTTATATCACAGCTTAGAAAAAAATCAATAGCCCTTTCGCTGACGGTCAATATTTATTCAGAAAAGAAATTACTCTCTGCGCTACTTTTTCTCTTTCCTGGTCGGCGGTTATTATATGGTAAGAATCTTCGAGGAAGCAGATTTCCTTGTCGGACGAACCAAGGCGTTGGTAAATATACTCGGAGTTGCGGGGGCTGGTCACATCGTCATCTTTGGCCTGGACCAATAACGCCGGATTCCGGATTGTACCCAGCAAGGAAGAAACATAGTTCGCTAATAAATGATTTTGATACATGCACGATACGGGGATAGCGGGATAACCATGCAAATGGATTTGTTCATAGTCGTCCAGCTTGGCCTTTTTGTAGTAGCTTTCGATTCGCGAACGCAGCCGTTCGTTCTTTATCCCGTAAGGAGACTCTTCTTTAAAGAAAATGTTGTACTTTAGGGGCGTCCGGTAAATTAGAGGAAGTAATACCCTCGACTTCGGCGTGCTCCACCCGTCGAAAAAAAGCGTCGGCGAGAGGCATATCAGCGCTTTGACCTTGCGGGGAAATTCATGGGCCAGACAAAGCCCCAGCAATGCCCCGAAGGATAAACCAGCCACAAATACGCTCTCGCAGCGCGCCGCCTGTTCCAGAAACTTTTCTTTCATCGCGGCATAAAAATCCTGCCAGCGTATTTTCTTTAAAGTAGAAAGGGTCATATTATGCCCCTTCATCAGCGGCGCGGCCGCCGAATATCCCGCCCGATGCAGGCGGTGGGCTAAAAATCCCATTTCCCGGGGCGTACCTGTAAGCCCATGAATAAGAAAACAGAGACGGTCATTGCCTTGTAGGAAAAAACTCTCGTCCGGAGCAACCGGATTTTTTTCCGCTTCTTCTTTAAAAGAAAAGATTACCATAAGGGATAAATTGTATCACTAAAATAAAAAATACCCAAACAAAAAATGCGTTGGGAAAGCGCATTTTTTAGGTTATAATAACTGCCGTGAAAAGCCAGCCGCTTCTTACTACCGCCGTATATACGTCGGTCACCCAGATACCCCAAGCGCAGTGGGACGCATTGTTTTCCCCCGCCCCCGACGGTTACTATTTTTTTAAAACCATCGAAGAAACACTGAAAGACCAATTCCAGCCTTACTACCTTACGCTGTATAAAAACGGAGAAATCGCCTGCATTGCCCCCTGCTTTACGATGAATTATTCCCTGGCCACCACCGTTGACGGTCCGTTTAAAAAAGTACTCGACCGCCTGGGCAGTACCGTAACGAAATTCCTGACCTTGCGCGTCCTCATCTGCGGCTGCCCTACTGCCGAAGGAAGAATCGGCATCAAGGACCAACTCGACCGGGAAATCGTAGAATTACTGGCCGGCCGGATGTTTACCCTGGCAAAAGAAAAAAAAGCCGGCCTGGTAGCGTTCAAAGAGTTTTCGCCGCAATACGACCCGCTTTTCTCTCTTTTGCGTAAATCCGGGTTCCATAAAATGAGCAGCTACCCCGCGGCAATGCTGGAAATAAATTTCAATAATTTCGAAGATTATCTCTCCAGCCTCAGCAAGGTTACGCGCAAGAATCTCAGGAAAAAATTCCGGCAGGCAGGAGAACTGGCAAAAGTAGAGATGGAAACTGTCAATAGCCTCAACGAAAACCTGGATGAAGTTTACACCCTCTATCTCAATACGCTCAATAAAAGCGGCGTCCAGTTTGAGATACTCACTAAAGATTTTTTTAAAAAAATATCGCAGAATATGCCGGGGGAAACCAGATATTTTCTCTGGCGCATCAACGGAAAGCTTGCCGCCTTTGACCTTTGCCTGGTTTCCGGCGGGACTTTAATCGACGAATATATCGGTATGGATTATACGCTAGCGTATCAATACCATCTGTATTACGTGACCTTTCGCGACGTATTCAACTGGTGCCTGCAAAATAACGTAAAGACAATCCAGGGCGGCAGTTTAAACTATGACCCTAAAAAACGTTTGGATTTCGTTTTCGTACCGCAAAGCATTTTCCTTAAACATAAGAATAGTTTCCTGAATTTTTTCTTCGGTATTCTTTGCAAAATTCTCCAGCCGGATAATTTTGATCCGGTTTTAAAAGCGGCGAAAAAAACAAAAAACGGCTTTTTCTGGAAAATTTTCACGTTGATATTTTTTGCCGACCTTGCGGAAGCGGCGGCCGATTTATTTTTTAAGAAAGGGACATCGGCGACCGGCATCACCAACGTCACCTTGCATAATCTTGCCCCGTTCACGGAACACCTGTTAACCAGCCCCCTTTTGTGGATTGGTATTGCCTTTTACTTTGTTAACTTTCTCTTCTGGATTACCGCGCTCTCGAAAGTCGATTTAAGCGTCGCTTTCCCCATCGGGAGCACGACTTATGTCATCGTCCCGCTGTTGGCAATGATTTTCTTAGGCGAAAGAGTAATCTGGAGCCAATGGCTGGGTATTATCTTGATCATTGTCGGGATATTTTTTGTCTCGCAATCAAAAGAACAAGTTACGGCCAAGCAGGATATTGAAGAATGAACTTAAAAAATTTTTTATTAATCTTACTGCATGAAGTCGTCGGCGCCGCGGAGCAACTGTTTTTCAAAACCAGCGTCAACAACTTCCCCGAGGGAAAGCTGAGGGGCATCAAGGACTACCTCATATTTTTAGGCAGAGTTTTCCGCTCACCGCTGATCTGGCTGGGATTTGTAATGACCGTTGCAATGTGGCTGGTATGGCTGGCGGTCCTGGCAAATCTTGACTTAAGCATTGCCGTCCCTTTAAGCAGTATCCACTATCTGGTAATATTCGCCGCGGCCTATTTCATCCTGAAAGAACGCATCGATAAAAAACGCCTCTTCGGCGCCCTGCTCATCCTCATCGGAATAATCCTTGCGGCAGTGCGGTAATAGGAAGAATAACACATAACAGCAAAATATTTTCCCGCAAAGACAGAGCGAAGCCTCCCCGAGAGGACAAAGCACGCAAAGATAATTAATCTCTTTATTATTTTCTTTACGCCCTTGGCGGGCTTTGCGGTAAACTGATTTGTTTATATCAAGAAAAACATCTTGCATTTACCCTGCCGTCATTTAAAATATAATCCGCTGGAGGGTTTTTATGAGTAAAAGAGATATAATTGCTAAATTACGCACCGATTTACCTTACTTACGCCATAATTTCGGCGTCAAGCGGATTGCCCTGTTCGGCTCTTACGCAATCGGTAAAGCCACAAAGAAAAGCGATGTTGATTTAATGGTAGAATTCCAGCGGCCGATCGGCCTTAATTTTATCGACATGGCCGAGCATCTGGAAAAAATATTAGGGGTTAAAATCGATATCTTAACCGCCGCGGGAATAGAAGGGATAAGAGTTAAAAAAATAGCTCAGAGCATAAAAAGGAGCCTGCTATATGTCTGAACGTTCGGACAAAGAATTGCTCCAAGACATCAAAGAAGCGGCTTCGCGGATAAAATCATATACTGCCAAGATAAGCTATGAAACATTTTTATCCGACACTAAAACTCAAGACGCGGTAGTGCGCAATTTAGAGATTATCGGCGAAGCGTCAAAAAAACTATCGACACAGTTTAAGAAAAAACACCCCGGAATCCCCTGGCAAAAAATTTCCGGCATGCGCGACAGGCTTATTCACGATTATTCCGGCGTAAATCTCGACATCGTATGGACAGTGACCGACGAAGAACTGCCTTCCTTATCCGCAAAAATTACCAAAATACTCCAATCTATTTAAAAAATATTTCAAATCCGAGTAATCTGAGAAATCTGTGGACACATTTTTTGTTTCTCTTAGTATTCTTTGTGCCTTGGTAGTAGGTATCGGTTTTATCTTTAAAGTATCTATCGGTTTAATCCACGAAATCCGTGGACTAAAGTATTTATTTCTGCATTAAGCTTGCCCCAGCAATCCCAGAATCTCCAAATTCGTCGCTTCGTTAACCGAATTGATCTCCGCCTCAGCCCGGCCCTGAGCGCTGAAAATCTTTGGATGGTCGGTCTGGTATAAAAATTCCATGAACTTTCCGTTGATCTTAGGCAAAGAGTAATCGCCGGTGATATCCAGGCCGACGATATCGAGATGCTTTTTGATCAGCCCCAGCAGAAGAAGCACATCGTCCAGCTCAAAACAGCCTTCTTCCCAGTTAGTCAAAGAATAAGGCGCGCGCAGGCAATCTTTATCGACGCTGACGTAAACCTGCCGGGCATCGATTCTTTCTTTCAGGGCAAGAAAAAATTTCGTTAAATCGGCATTTCTCAATTCCTGCCAGTGTATTTTTTTATAAAACAATTTATCCTCGACCCTTATGGAAGCGCTGTGTCCGGGCACCTTTTTAAAAAATGTTGTCGTTGGACAATGGCGATAAGGATAAATCTCGACGCGGTTATCGGTAAGAGCGGCTAAATTTCCGGTTTGGATAGAAAAAGTCGAAATGTCATGCGAAGAGACGCCCAGAAGGATGATTTTTTTGATGTTCGGATTTCGTAAGGCATAGGTAACCCACGAACCGTAGCCTAACCGGGGAGGAAGAATATCCCAATCAGGATGATAATCAAAAACAATGATGGTGAGCGGCTCAGCGAATTGTTCAAGTAAAAGCCCGGAAATATGGTGGAAATCACCGGAACCCAGGAAGGTCACGCTGTTTTTTTCCTGAACGTTAAGGCTCTCTTTTATCACTTCGCTGTTTTTTTTATTTAGCCAGATACGGCAGGAAGGCCCAACATGGGTTAAGTCGATTACGGCAGGCGAATATTGTTCCCGGAGCCGCTTTTGCCGGGTAACGCTGTCGTCGAAATTCAAGACGCGGATTTTTCGCGATAACATCTTACGAAAGGCGATTGATGCCTTTCTGCAATGCCTCCTCGAAAAGGACACAAGCTAAATCGATCTCTTTTTCGGTAATATAAAACGACGGGGCAATAGTAAAAACGTTCTTATAATACCCGCCCACATCGAGAATAAGGCCGCGTTTTTTTCCACCGGCGCTCAAGTTTCCGCTCAACCCCAAGTCGACCACGGTATCGGTCAATTCTTTATTCGGCGCATATCCGTCTTTATGGCATATTTCTACCCGCAATGCCAATCCCAAGCCGTCGACATCGCCGATTTGCGGGTACTTTTTCTGTAATTCCTTCAACTGGGCCAGAAAATAGCGTCCCTTTCGGGGAATTTCGATTTCGAAATTTGATTCCGCGATAAGGTTCATCACCTCCAAACCCACGGCCGTGCCCAGAGGATTGGAAGAAAAGGTAGAGTGGGTCGAACCGGGAGGAAATACGTCGGGCGAGATCAACTTTCCCTTCGCCCATACCCCGGAGAGAGGGTTTAAACCGTTAGTCAAAGCTTTGCCGAAAACCACGATGTCCGGGACAACGTTAAAATGCTCGATGGCCAGGAATTTTCCCGTCCGGAAGAATCCCATCTGTATTTCGTCGTCAACCATCATGATGCCGTAACGATCAAGGGTTTGCTTAAGCTGGGAAAAATATTCAGGCGGCGGAACAACATAACCGCCCGTGCCCTGGATTGCCTCGACATAGAAGGCGGCAAATTCGCACTTGCCGGTCTTTTTATCGACTACCCCGTAGTATTCGGTCTCGAATAACCGCTCGAATTGCTTAATACAATAGAAATCGCAGGAATCCTTCTTTTTATCGTAAGGGCACCGGAAACAATAAGGATAAGGGACAAATAACGCCCGGTCGCCGAAATGGCCGAACCGTTCGCGGTAGCGATAACTCGAAGTGATTGCCGATGCGGCGAGCGTCCGGCCGTGATAACCGCCCATAAACGCGAACATAAGATTTTTGCCGGCATGGATACGCACTAATTTAAGCGAATCTTCGATTGCCGCCGAACCGCCGACGTTAAAATGCACCCTTCCTTTCTCCGTAAAGGTTGCTTCCATGCGCCGGGCGATTTTTTCCGCCAGGAGTATTTTTTCCTCATGAAGATACTGGCAGGCCAGCTGGGGCAATTTATCGATTTGCCGCTTCAACGCGTTGTTTAACCGGGGGTTGGCATAGCCGAAGTTGACCGCCGAATACCACATCTGCAAATCCATATACTCAACGCCCCGGTGGTCATAGAGACAGCTTCCCTGGGCGCGGCTGAATATTTGAGGATGCGGCGCGTAATGAACCGTATCTCCCCAGGAACAGTATTTTTCTTCCAGCGCCAGCAGGTTATTCGCCGCGGCGGTAGACATTTTTCCCGTGGTTTTTCCTTTTTTCATCATGGCAATGCCTTTTTAAAATAATGATACACATCCCTTAAGCTCTGTATCGGAATACACTGTTTTCTGGGCCCAGCCCATTTTTGCCAGAGATGTTCTTTGGCAAATACCAAGTCCGCGTGCCGCGAAGGGCAGATATCGGAACTTCCGTCTCCGATATAAACTCGGGTCTTGCCGTTGCTTACCCTCTGGAGCAAGGTATCCTTCTTACAATGGCCGCAATATCGCGAGCATGTCTCATTTTTGTAAGGGAAAAAAGGAATAAGACGGTTATTTACCAACCGCAGCCGGTTCGCATAAATCTTCAATCCCTTAACTTTATTTGATTCCAGAATCGCCGCGATCAACGGCAAAAAACTGTCGCTTACAATCACCGACTGGATATTATTATCCTTAAACTCCCGCAGTAAAACAAGAAAATAAGGATCAATCTTGATATGGGAAAGATATTTCCTTAAATCATCTTTGCCTATTCTTACCGACTTAAACTGTTCCCGCAGGCATTTGTGCGAACCGATCTTGCCGGCTTGCCACTTCTTTTCCCATCCCTGCCATTCCTTATCGACCGAAAACCGCGCAATCAAATCATCCAAAACGTCAAAAGAAGTGATGGTATTATCGAAATCAAAAAATACCTGGCACCCGGCTAAATCCATCGTTGGCTTGGAATCTCTATAGCGGCGTTGCTTACCATGTAAATCTCTTCCCATAGCATTACCGATCTCCTCAGTCTTTTATTTCTTGCGGCGGAACCGGAGGAATGCTTCCCTGAATCTTTTGTACGATTATACTTTTAGATAACTCTTAAGGCAACAATATTTTTTGCGCTAAGCACATCCCTGACGCCTGCTTGCCATGCACAGGCAGCATCTTTACGGTGAAAAATGAGTATAGCCGGCATTTCGTTAGATTAACGTTAAAATAAAATTAATAATTTTTAATTTTTCCGGCGCAGAATCAGTCTCGTTAAGCTCTGGAACTTGCAAGCCCCCTCTACAAAAATAAAATACCCCTTGCACCATTTCAATAGGGTGAGGGGTATTTTATGGCGGATCCGCCTCACCAGCTTCGCTGGCGGGCGAGATCTCGCCATTTTTCGCTTTGCGAAAAATGGCGGAGAGGTGGGGATTTGAACCCCAGGTATAGGCTTTCACCCATACAGCGGTTTAGCAAACCGCCGCCTTAAACCACTCGGCCACCTCTCCGAGAATTCGCGAAGCAAATTCGAGGATTTCGAGCCCCATTAAGGGCGAGAAATCTCAACAAGATTTCTCATATGCAGAAATTTCTTGGATCTCGAGTTCCGCTATGGCGAAACGAAAAATCTTAATAATATTTCTCGTGACGGCGTGTATTATAGCATTGCCTGAAGATTTTTAAAAGGCATTTTTCAATTTACCGTGCGGCGAATGGCGGTCGTTTGAGTCTTCTTCTCTTCCCTCTTCTTCCTGAAAAAATCGCTCATTAATTGTGAACATTCATCGGCCATGATTCCGCCTTTATATTTTATCTTATGATTAAGCTTTAAATCGTTAATGTTCATCTTTGAACCGAACGCGCCGGTTTTGGGGTCGACGGCGCCAAAAACAACCCGGCCGATGCGCGCCAGCACTAACGCTCCCGCGCACATGCTGCATGGCTCTACCGTAACGTATAGCACGCAATCTTGCAGCCACTTAGAGCGCAAAAAAGCCGCCGCGCCGGTGACGGCGAGGATTTCCGCGTGAGCCGTGGGATCAGACAAACGCTCTACCTGGTTATAAGCCTTGACGATTATTTTATCTTTTAAAACGACTACCGCGCCGACAGGAGCCTCATCTTCCTGATAAGCGAGGCGCGCCTGGGCTATGGCGGTTTGCATATAGAATTTATCGGCCGGAAATAAACGCATGCGGGAATTAATCAAAAAGGGATTCTTATTCTCTTGAATTATTTTTATTCATACCAACAATTTTCAGGAATACGTCCACAATCTTCGGATCAAAATGTTTTCCCGTTTGTTCCCGGATTATCTTAATCGCCGCTTGTTTATTAAACGCTTTTCGGTAGGGACGGTTGCTGATCAGCGCCTGATAAACATCGGCCACGGCGATAATGCGCGCGCCTAAAGGAATTTCTTCGCCTTTTAATCCTAAAGGATAGCCCGAACCGTCAAAACGCTCATGATGATATAGAATCGCCGGAATCGTTCCCCTTAACGCGTGGATCTCCCGTAAAATCTCCGTGGCAATCCAGGGATGAGTCTTGACCACCTCTCTCTCTTCTTTATTCAAAGGCCCTTTTTTTGCCAGAATACTCTCATCGATGCCGACCTTGCCTAAATCATGCAAAATGGCCGCGCGTTTTACATTTTCTATTTCATCGCTGGGCACGGACAACTCCCGGGCAATTTTTTCGGCGATTACCGCCGTTGACTCCGTATGTTTGGCGGTATACGCATCCTTTACCTCAATCGCTTTAGCAAAACCGTAAATCATCTCCAGCAGATCCCGCGTGAGCAAAGAATCCATTTTTTTGATTCTCTCCTGCAATTCATCAACGCTTGCCTCTTCTTTTTCGCGGCAAACAATATTATAGGCGACGGGAGAATAGGGAATGATTACGTTGCCGCCCTTGCCCTTAGCGGTCGCCAGGCATTTGGTTAAAGCATTAACCACATCGGCAGTATTAACGACATTATCCTGCGGGAAGGAAACAAAAGCAATGCTCGCGTGAATACTCAAACTTAATTTTTTATACTTAAATTTGTGGCCGGCGATTTTATTTTTTATTCTCCGGGCAACCCGATAAGCATTATCGCTCGATATATAAGGCATGATAATAAAAAATTCATCGTCGCGCCAGCGGCTGACAATATCTTCTTTTCGCAAAATCTTTTTTATAATTTTCACCATATCGGAGATCATGCTGTCGGCGACTTTAATCCCGTAGAGTTCGTTTACCTGGCGAAAATAATCGATATCCACGGCGATGAACGAAAGATTGTAAAAATGCCGCCGGGCGCGGCTTAATTCCTGTTGGGAACGATGGACAAAATAACGCCAATTATAACAATCGCAGGAAGGATCGACTAAGGTAATTTTTTCAAGTTTTTTATCTTTACTCAGAATACCGCGCTCTAGATTAAGTATCTTCCGGCGGGAAGCCACAACCCCCCACGCGCGGTGTATCTTGAAAAGAACCTTTTCCTTAGAATGCCCGTCGACCAGATAATCGAGAAAACCAAACTTCCCAGTTAATTCAAAGTTATTTTCTCCCTCCCGGGAAAAATTAATAAAACAAACCTTATCCTGCAACAGCTGCAGATTGATTTGTTTATTTTTCACCGCATCTTCGCTGAAAATAACAAGGGGGTAATCTTTTTTATACACATCTTTTATCCGGCGGGTGACGACCAGAGGAAGGAAGGGGAAGGGTTTATTCTTTAACGGTTTATCAGCGCAGTATAAAATTTTTTGCATAGCTGAAATATTTTACCATAGCTATGCTTTTTTGCAAGCAGTCTTGCCGCTGAACACGGTCATCCCGGCTTTCAAATTTTAGTACCCGCGCCTTTCGCGCGAAGCAAATCCGTTAAGCGGGCATACTGCGCAGAATCGCCGTCATAAAATTCCAGGCCGACACGATAGCGGGGGATCCAGAGGGAAGAAGCAGTTTCCTTGCACCACACAACCTTGCCGATAAGCTTTATGGGATCGGCCATTCCGGAGGAATAAAGACAAAAATATAAATGGCTGGCCGGTTCTATCTTTTCATTGGAAAAAAAGCACAGCCCTATCGGCCCGAGATCTTTGAGAAACGAAATACGGGCAGTAGACTTTCTGATTAAAGAATATTCAAACAAAGAACTCTCCTCTACCCTCGAAAACTCGCGGCGCTCCGCCCCTGCATAATCGCACCTGGAAGGAGTCATGGTTAAGTATACCACGCCTCAAAAATGAATACCAATGCCGAAACGCAAAAAAATACCACGCCGCCGGGCAGGGAGATAACTTTTCGCCCAGACCAGAAAATGCGCAGCTCATTAAATTACAACGGGTTAAGCCCGATTAACCTGCTAAAAAAACGGTTGCTGTAAGCGTTTTCCTGAATTTTATTTTTTGATGCGAAAAAAAGGATGGTATTGCAGTATGGAAGTACCGGACAAGTTTCACAGCGCACGCTACACATGCGCTCGCGATGAAGCCTCACTCATTACCTCCCTATCGGGATAATTCAACTATAACCGGGATACCGGTCAAGTTTCATTACAAAATCTGAAGTCGCGCTTCGCGCTCCAACGATTTTGGCAATGAAGCCTGCCCTATACTCAGGGCATAGCTGAATTGATTCGGCTACAGCCTCACCCCTTCGCTCCGCTCAGGGGTAATTCGACTACATCCAGCACTAATTTCATTTTGAAATCAGTGCTGGATAAGTCTCATTATTAAAATATCAAACCGCCGCCGGGCATATTTTTACGCCGGAGCCGGTGGGACATCTCGCTCATCATCTGATACAGGATTTTTGCCGCGATTTGCGGCTTCTGATTAAATAATTTATTGAACTCGTTACGGCTGATTTCTAAAACCGACACTTCCTCCACCGCCGTCGCAGTCGCAGTCCTTAAGGCGTATTCAAAAAGGGTAATCTCGCCGAAAAATTCGCCCGACGAAAACGTAATAATTTCTTTTTCCCGGCCGGCTTCCTGTATGCTTATCTTTACCGTACCGTTCTTGATTACATACATCGTTTCGCCTTTTTCTTTTTCGCTGAAGATTTTCATTCCTCCGGCATACATCTTTTCATGAAAAAATTCGATTGCATCATCCAATTCCTCAACGGTTAATAATTGAAATAAAAATAATTCTTTCAATTCGTTTATTCTTTTCTGCTCCATATATCCTCCCTGCCTCATTCCCCCCTTCGGAGCAATGAATCTTGGCCTGCCGTTCACGGCAAGGCTTAATTACATTATCGACTGAGTCTCATTACCCAGCACTAATTTTGCTACACAAAATTAGTGCTGGGTAATTCGGTTACAGCCTCTTGCTGCGCCCTGCGGGCTTGCAATCGGCTAAACCTCATTAAATAAAAGCTGCCTCTTCGGGATGCTTATCAAGCCGGCGCAGCCGTTTAGCCATATTTTGTATCAGAAAAAAAAGTATCTTAACTCCAATCGCGGAATGCGAAGAAATAAAATCGACGAATTCATTGCGCCGGATTTCTAAAAGTGAAGCCTCTTCGACGGCAACGGCGGAAGCGGTGCGCAAAACATAGCCGAACAAGGCAATTTCTCCGAACGTACCTCCGGAACTTAACACGACCATTTCTGTTGTTTCCCCCTCCCGCTGCTTAGTGATTTTTACCGAACCGCTTTTGATTACATACATCGTATCGCCCTCATCTTTTTCGGAAAAGATTTTATCACCGGAAGAAACTTTCTTTTCGTGTAGAATAGCCGCGATTTGTTCGACTTCCTCATTGGTTAAAGTTTGGAACAGAAATAGCCTTCGTATTTCTTCGAGTTGCTTGCCTTCCATAATTATATTTTAGCTTAAAAAATATGTTTATCAACGCTTTATTTGCTGATGCCTGCCTTCCTATAAGTAATACTTATTTATGGAATAACATGGGGGATCCCCTGGTAGTAAATGGCAGCTGGCGGGATAAAGCTATAACTTGATTGATAATAAATGGTTAGCGATGCCGGCACGAATACCGGGGAGAAAAAACCGAAAAGGAAAAAATATCTAAAATTTTATAGATAATTTTCTCTTGCCGTATTGCTGTTAGCCCATATTTCTCCCGTCGTAGGATTATATGCCCACCCGCCTGAATTTCCAATAACAGCACCCTTATAACGGCCGGAAGCGTTTACCACATTAGTCACATTATTATTCTCCACAAACAAATTGTGCGGGAAAGGATCGTTGACAACCGGCGAAACATAAGCGCCCCCACCCCTGCTTACCAGATTATTGGTCATCTCGCTTAAAGTGGGGACATTGCCGGTTTGGTCATAGCCCTTGACATTGATAGTGCCGTATTGGACGTTTATCCCACTTCTTAACGCGGCAAGAGATCCCGCAATTGCAGCAAGTTTAGCTTGATCACGCAAATTAATAAATCTAGGTATCGCTGTAGCCGCTAAAATACCGATAATAACTATAACCATGATCAATTCAATAAGTGTAAAACTTTTTTTAAAAACATTAAACTTCATATACCCCCCCTTCCTTTAGCAAAGTTGAATAATCAACTGTCGGAGTTTTCGTCTCCGGCATGCGTACTATAATTTTAACCGAAAAAATAGGTTTCGCAAACAAAAAAATAGCAACGAATGTATATTATCTCCGCGGCACAGCACTTAGCCTTGCAATATTTTTGAGAACAATCGGATCATCGGGGTTGGTTTTTAAAACTTCCGAAAATTCTTTTTCCGCCTTTTCGTATAATCCCTGCCGGGCATAAACAACCCCGAGATTGACTCTTGCGTTAATGTTCCAGGGCCGGACGTTCAACAGCTTGAGGTACCATTTCTCCGCTTGTTCGTATTGGCCATACAGCAGGCATATCCCGGCCATATCGTAATACGCTCCGTTTAAGCCGCCGCCAAATTTAATCGCGTCGCGGTAGCATTTAACTGCCAGGCCGATATTGTTCCGGCGATAATAAAGCGCGCCAAGATTAAGGCTGGCTAAAACCGAATGCGGATTTATCTTTAAAGCGTTTTTGTATGAATCACCAGCCGACAAAAAATCGTTTTCCCTTGAATGGATTATCCCCAGGTTAATATATATATTCTCATCAAAAGAATCATAGATAAGAGCCTTCGTATAATTTTGTTTAGCTTTCTCGAAAACGGCAAACCGGGCAAAAAAATTACCTCGCCGGGAATATATCCGGGATAATAATTTTGGGGAAAGGCCCCCTAAACTGCCGATATCGCTAAAATCGGAAGAAGCAACATCGATTCGATAGTTTTTAATAATTTTTTTATTTTCCTCTGAATCTTTAACAAAAACCACGGCGACATCGTCAAAGTACACAAGTTTCCACCCGGAATCAGAATAGAGATAGGTTAATAATTTGTCCAGGCCTTCTTCCACGTGAGATAACAAAACGTAATTTATATTGTATTTTTTAACTATTTTTGGCCAAAGCCCGGGATCCTCGAGCAGCCGCACGTATTCCGTATAAAATTCCTCGCTATGCACCTCCAGCCTGCCGTCTAAGAATACTTTACGTTCGGGATAAAAACGCCAGATAAGATAATTTCCGCTTTGGAGGTCATTAAAAATGTTGCCCTTCAGGGAAGCTTTTTCCACAAAAGAAACCGCGGCGTCCGGATACTTAAATGGCGCCATGCCAAGATAAAAGCTCTTTTCGGTATTGCCCCGAATACGCTCTCCTCCTCCGGAGAGGTCGATTATACCAAGCGCTGTGATAACAGCGATAATACACGAACCGGCAAAACGGATATCGCCGCGCGCCAGGAATTCCTTTACCCGTCCCCTTACCGCCTGGCACAGGTTCTCCGTTATAATCGGAACGCACACTAAGGCGAACGGCGGAATATTGCGCCGGGCTAAAAAAGAAAGGCCGAAAAAAAATGAATAAGATATCAGGTGGGGCCAGGAAAGACGGCGCGAATTAATCAACATCGCCGCGAAGGACAACGCCAGGATAGATTTATAAAAAAGGATGGTGGTGTTCGGGCAAAAAGAAGAAAAAGGCGGCTGGATTTCTCCTACGGGCAATTCTCCGACCGCAGAAAATATTTTGATGCTGCCGTTGATCCTGTCCAAAAGCGTAAAAGGAAAAATAAAAGCACGGTAGGTGTAAGGGTTCAGAAAAGAGACGACAGTTATAAGCGCTGCGGCAACCAAAAGACGCCGGTAGTCTTCCCCTTCTATACGGCAAGCCTTATCGTTTAAAACCGGTAATTTTACGCGCGAGCTTAAGGTTTCGCCTAAAACATACGAATAAACCAGCACGATTCCCAGGATAAACAACGCATGGCTGTTAACCCAGAACAGTTGTACCAGGGGCAGAAGATAAATGTAATTTTTATTGTATCCGGAGCCGGCGTATTTATAACGGTGCAAAACGTAGACAAATATACTCAGGTAAAAATAGCTGAATACTTCCGGACGCAAAGAACCTCTTTCCCACAGGCATAGCGCGGCAAGAAAAACCGCTGCGGCGGTAAAAAAATATTCGCCAGGGCCGTATACAGCCTTGAAGATAATTAAAAAAATCGACAGGACAACCAGGGCATTAAACAAAATCAATCCGCTGCAGCCGGAATATTTGTATACCAGGAAAAGTATTGCCTGAAACAACCACTGCATATCCATCCAAGGTTTACCTACCGAGGTATAGGAATATAAATCGGTATGGGGAATTTTAAAATTTTGGATAATATACTGGCCGGTCTTAAGGTGCCACCACAAGTCGAAAGACTGAATATCGTGGACGAACAGCAGGAAGATAAACAAGAAGAGTAAAAATATAGAAAAACGTTTCATTGTAGATATTTTACAATAAAGCGCGTAAAATCCAATAGGATTATATATTCAGGGCGGTCAGACTCGCTTATCCCATTAGCCGTAATAAAATCTGGTCCACCATAAACGACGGGACTTGGTTTTATTATACCCCCCCCGCCCGCCTACCGGCGGGGACGAAAGCAAGACGGGACGTCGCCCCGCGGGGCTCCAGTCAAGGAGTTTTATCCAATAATCTTAAATTCTTTAACGCCGCTTTATTGCCGGGATCGGACGCCAGGATTTTTAAAAATTGCCGGCGCGCTTTATCCGGCCGGCCTTCTTTCGCATAGAGCACACCGAGGTTTATCATCGTATCGATATGCCATGGCCGTATTCTTAACGCTTGCAAATACAAACTTTCGGCACGCTCATATTGCCCGTAGGCCATGCCGATGCCTGCGGCGTTAAAATACGCTTCGGCAAAGGAATGATCCGCCATGGCGGCCCGCTGAAAATAGTTCAAAGCCATACCGGTTTCTCCCCGGCCATAATAAAGATTACCCAGATTAAACAGCGCGCGCGAAGAACGGGAAACTATACTTAAAGCTGTTTCGTACTCTTCGATCGCTTCTTCGTAACGCCAAGCATTTTGATACAGTATGCCCATGTTTATGTATACCGCGTTATCGTAAGGTTTGAATATCAGGGATTTTACATAATTGTCGCGCGCCTTGTCGTAAATACCCAGCCGGGCGAAAAGATTACCGCGGGAAAAATAGATAGAGGCTTTGTCCCCGTCATCGAATGCAATGGTATCGTCTGATGAAAAATCGGCAAACACCGGGAAGATTTCGCAGCCCCTTATCGTCGCGCTATTTTCCGGAGAATCCTTTAAAAAAACTACGGATAGGTCGTCGCAAAAAACCAATTTCCACCGCGGGCTATGATAAAGATAAACCAGCAACTTATCCATGTCGGCGTCGCGATGAGAAAACAAAGCGTAATTTATGGAATATTTTTGCGAAAAACTTTCCCATAACAAAGGTTGTTCCAGAAGGCGCACGTATCCGGCATAAAAATCGGTGCCGTGAACTTCCAACCGGCCGTCAAAAAGTACCTTTCGTCCGGGGTAAAAACGCCATATAAGATAACCGCCGCTTTGCAGGTCGTTAAACATATTACCTTTCAATCCGTGCCTGAGTACAAAGGAAGCCGCTCCTTCGGGAAATTTAAAAGGCGCTATTCCCAAAGATAATTTTCTCTCGATATCATCGCGGATAATCCGGCCGTTATAAATAAGGTCGTTAATGCAAAAAAGCAATACCAGCGAAAATACAAAGAGCGATACCAGCTGAACCGTTTTATGGAAACGGAAAGCACTTTTGCGGTTTTCCAGAAATTGGCATAAATTCTCCGCGGTAACCGGCAGGCATACCAGGGCAAAAAGGGCTATATTGCGCCTGGCCAGTAATGATAAGCATAAAAACACGCCGTAAAGTATAAGGTGCGAAAAAGAAAGGCGCTTCACATTAAGCGCAAAGCATAATGCCGAAACAAATATAAGTATTTTGTAAAAACCAATCGCTCCGCCACGGCAAAGATAAGAAAAAGAAGGGTTTAACTCCCCTATCGTCAGCGCTAAAACCTTAAATTGGCCGCTCATATGCGTAAACAATGTATAAGGAAATAATGCGCCTTTGAAGCCGTAAGGATTAATAAAAAGAACAATTAAGCTTAAAGCCGCGGCAAGCGTAAGATGAAAATAACTGCGGCCGGTTATTATCCTGCCTTCCTTGAAAAACGGCAAACGGTTTTTGGCGGATAAGAATTCCCCCAGTACAAATGACCACATTATCACCGCACCGAGCATAAATAGCCCGTGGCTGTTGACCCATAAAAGTTGTATCACAGGGATGAGATAAATATATTTGCCGGCAGAAGAATATTTGTAGCGGTGCAAAATATACAAAAAAGCAGCTAAATATAGAAAGGTAAACATTTCCGGCCGGATGTAGGTACGTTCCCAGAAGGACAGAGCGCAAAGCAACGAAACAGAGATTACGGCAAAAACCCTTTCCGGCCGGTAAACCGATTTAAATAAGATGAAAAACGCCGCCAGAAGGACCAGCGTTTTAAATAATATAATCCCGGCAATATTGAAAAGTTTATAAACCCCGAAGATAGCCAGCTCGAACAGCCATTGCATATCGATCCAGGATTTCCCGCAAGAAGCCTGCGAATACATATCGGTATGCGGGACAGCGTGGTTACCGGCAATGTATTTACCGGTAGCGAGATGCCGCCATAGATCATGGGATCGGATGTCGTGGGTAAATAATAAAGCAAAAAATAAAAACAGGAAGAATATGGCTAATCGTCGCATGAATTCCTTTTTTATATATTTCGGTAATATTGTAATATTTTTCAGGAGGAATGTAAATTAGTTTAAATTTTTTACGTCGCGAAAACAATATAAATTCCTAAACATTCCTAAAATTTTCACGCTTTTTGATATAACCCCTTGGGATATAAAGAATTAAAAAATAAAAACCAAAAAAGCAACAAATAAAGATTTCCCGCAAAGTTCGCCAAGCAAAGAAAATAATAAGAGAATCGACACCCTTTGCGAACTTTCTCTCTTCTGGAAGGCTTCGCTCGCCTTTGCGGGAAAATTTTTGGTTGTTTTCAAAAATGGGTAAACTTCTGGCCTAAATTCCGCTTTACTTCCGGTTGCGATACTGCTAAAATTCATTTTTAACTTAGCGCGAGGTTACACCATATGTATGTCGGCATAAAAAAATGGGGATATGACGAGTGGCTTTCATCTGCGGCAATTTCTCTCTTTTTGGCGCTGCATCTTGTTATTGCCGGCTACCCGATTATCCTTTGGGATTCGGCAAGATATTTAGGCAGTTCGCTTTTTTTGAATCCGGATTACGTTAGTTTGTCGCCGGTATCTTATCTGCTCAAACCGCTGATAACTTTAGCCGGGGCATGGGGATTTGCATTTTTTCAAATAGCTATATTAACCTACGTTACAGTTTCAGTATTAAAATTTTTTAATAAAAATTTTACCGTAGGCGTCATCGCCATATTGGTATCTGCGGCGGGTTATTTTGCCGTTCAGGTGATGATGGATATCTACACTGCCGCGGGATTCCTGGCATTGTTTCTTGTACTGAATGAAGATAAGGATATTTTTCTCTATGCTATATTAAGCATATGCTATGTAGCTCATTATGAAAATATTTTCCTCTTCCCTCTCTGCGCCGGGATATATTGGGCAATATTTGATCGAAAAAAATTTAATTTAAAATTGCTTCCGATGACATTCCTCTTTCTCATTCTTGTTATCGGTGTTTTTTCGGCTAATTATCTGGCCGAAAATGATTTTCGCTTTTTTCCTAAGGTAAGATATTCCATGTGCGCCGCGCGGATCATGGCCGATTCTCCTGAGATCGCAAGGTCATATATGGAAAAATACCCCGATTCCGGCTTCAGCAAGCGTAAAAAACTTTACGAATATGCTAAAACTCAAGCCGACCCGTTTCACGTCTTGCTCTGGGATGCAAAAGAAGGAATCGGCCTCGGGGCAGGCTTTAACAATTTCGATAAGGAATCAAAAAAATTTACATCATACGCCTTGAAAAACTACAAGCTTACATTATTTAAAAATGCTTTAAAAAATACGTACCGGTTTCTCATAAAGCCGGGGCACAAGATAGGAGGAGAATCCGGCAAGGAACCGATCGAGCAATTTATAGGAGAATTTATACCCGGGCAGCTCGCCGCCGCTAAAAATTCTTTACAATACAAAGGGATACTGTCGCTTATAAGTTTTGAACTGGTCTATGCAATGTGTTCCCGCATAACTTTTCCAATCATAATATTTTTTATATTCCTTTCCTTTATAAAAAGGGAAATAAAAAATTTAAAATATTATCCCTTCGTTGTCTTAACCGCGATCTTTATATTGATCAATGCCTTTGCCATGTCTAACTTTATCAACATATATTTAAGATACCAATTAAGAGTCATGCTTCTGCCAAGCCTTGCCGCAAGCTTGATCGTCGCAGATTTTTTACGGCACAGGAAAGTATGAAGATAAACGATAAGTTAATCCGGCCGGTGGTATTTTTTTTATTTTTAATTTTATTGTTTTTTCTTAAAAGGCCGTGCCTGAATCTTCCTGCCTTTAATGATGAATGGAATTACATCACCAGTATTTTGGCAGTCTACGACAACCACCTTAACCCTTTCGTTACCTACTGGGCTTACCACCCGCCGGTTTTTTTTGTTTTCGTCGCTTTGCTTTTCAAATTATTCGGTTGCTCGCTTGCCGTGGGGCGCCTGGCGATAATGTTTTTTTCCCTTTCCACCCTTTACTTTACCTTTCTGCTGGGAGAAAAGTTATATAACAAAAAAACCGGTTTTTTCGCCGGCCTGTTGCTTTTTTTCTCGCCGTTTTTTTTCGCGCAATGCGGCCTTTTGTATTGCGATATGCTGGTGACAGCGCTATCGACCGCAGCTATCTATTATTTTGTCAGCGGTAAAAGGAGAGGGTATCTCATCGCCGCGACCCTGCTTGTTTTGACTAAAGAACCGGCGATATTGACGGTCATCGCGATCGGAATATACCAGGTTATCCTGAATTTACCGGAATTTACCGGAAAATCCCGCCGGGAAGAAGTATCGTCAAAAACAAAGAAGTTAATTTTAGAAACATTGTTTATTCTGTCGCCGCTTTTATTTTTTTTAGTATGGATGATTCTCAACAAGCTGCTTTTGGGCTGGTTTTTTTTCCCCTTATTCACTTCGCTTCTCGAAAGGTTTTCGCTATTTCCCGATTTAATGAAATGGATTCTAAGATGGACCTTCCGGGAAGATTTCAGGATTTTTTTTACCGGCGCGGTTATTTTAGCCGCTTTTCTTTCTTTATTCAAAAAAGATATCCGGAAAGGTTTTTTAAAGAATGAACTCCTGCTTTTTGCGATATTATCTTTGATTTCGATATTATTTTTTGCCGGCATACAAGGGAAGCACTACGGATTTTCAATGCGTTATCTATTATTCCTCCAGCCGTTGTTGTTTCTGGCCGGAACCGCCGCCGTGATCCAATTGATTAAAAATAAAATCGCGCATACTTTAGTTTTCCTATTCTCTATTTTTATTTTCATTAATTGCTGGCATTCGAGAGGTTTGCCGCAAAAAGATGATTTAAATTTGGATTATCTTAATATCGTAAAAATTCATAAAGAAGCTGCCGGGTTTTTAGCAAAAAAATTCTCCTCCCGTTTGATTGTCGCCGCATTGCCGGTAAATAATAACCTGACCCTGCCGGTACGGGGGTATGTCAACCGGCCACTGGCCAATGTTGTGGATGTGCCGCCGGAAACCGCCAGCCAGGGAACGATCATCGTCGTTTCGAAGTATTACCGGATTTGGACCGACCAGGCAGAAGAAGTAATAAAATTTCAACAAAAAACGAACGCGGCGCTGGTAAAAAAATTCAGCCGGGGCGACGAAGAGATTTCGATTTATGCTCTGCCGTAAGCAAACATAAGGAAGCTCAATCCCGGCGATAAACCCTAAACCTATGCAGGAAGCAAACAAAAACCATAAGGTCTCTCTTTTTATCCCGATCTTTAACGAAAAAGACGTCATCGAGCGGTATATCAATACGCTCCGGCATATTTTAAAAAGAATACCCCTGGCTTACGAAATATTTATCGTCAACGACTCTTCCCGCGACAACGTGCGGCATATTTTAGAAAAAATCCACGCCTCGAACCGGGAAGTTACGCTTCTCAATTATGAAATCGGCCCTACCCGCAGGGAGAACCTCGCGCAATCTTTCCGGAAGGCAAACGGCGATATTATAGTTTTTGTGGATGTCGATCTCGCCGCCAGCCTGCGTTTTTTGCAGGATTTAATCGACCAGATAATCCTTGGTTACGATATCGCGACGGGAAGCCGTTATGTTTGTGGCGCTAAAATAAAAAGAAAACCATTCCGGCTGGTAATAAGCATCCTGTATAATGCTTTTGTGCGAATAGTTTTTAGAACAAAAATCCGCGACCACATGTGCGGATTCAAGGCTTTTAAAAAGGGGGTGATTCTGCGGCTGGTGGATGAGATGGGTTACGATAAGACGCTTAAGCGCGGCGTGTTCTGGGATACCGAGATGTTAGTAAGGGCGATAAGGCGCGGCTATCGGATAAAAGAGATACCTATCTGGTGGAACGAGCGGAATAAAAGCAAACTTTATTTTATCAGAGAAGTCAAAGCTTTCGGTTATATTTTAAATTTTATGGCGAAGCCTCATTAATAAATAAAACTTTCTTCATCTGCCGAAGAAAATTGAACCGAGGAGTTGTTTCCATGCGTATCGGCGCCCAAAAATGGCAAAAAAACTATTGGCTTTCGTTTATGGTAATAAGTTTATTTTTAACAATATATCTTATTATTATCGGTTACCCGATTATAAATTGGGATTCGCAAAGGTATTTAAGAGGGGCGCTTTTTTTCCAAACCTGCCCCTTTGCCCTGACCTCAGTCTGTTACTTGTTTCATCCGCTGGTCGCCATCACGGGAGCCTGGGGATTTGCAATTATTCAGATAATTTTATTAGCGTATGTTACAGTATCGTCTTCGCAATTCTTTCATAAAAGTTTTATCGTGGGGCTTATCGCGATAATAATGTCCGCGGCCGCCTATTATGCTATTTCCGTGATGATGGATATTTATACCGCCGCCGGCTTATTAGTATTATTCCTCATCTTGAACGGCAACAAAAATATTTTTCTTTATATTACCTTAAGTTTATGTTTCCTGGCTCACTATGAGAACATTCCGCTGTTCCTTCTTTCCGCCGTAGCATACTGGATAATATTTCACCGGAAGAAAATTAGCTCTGCCCTGATTTCGATAATAATAACCTTTATTATTTCCATCATAAGCGTTGTCCTAACAGGTTATTTAAAGGGGGATGATTTTATATTTTTTTCGAAAGCGCGATATGCCATGACTGTGCCGCGCCTTATGGCCGATTACCCTGACGCCGCCCGTTCCTATATGAAAAAATACCCCGATTCCTATATTGGCAAGCACAAAGAATTTTATGAATTTGCTCTCACCGCCGGAGAACCTTCTCACGCCTTGCTTTGGGGAGACTGGCAAGGTGAAAAAGGGCTGGGCTATCAGCCCGTCGACGATAACCTTTTTAAAGAAACCAGAAGTTTTATCGTGTATGTTTTGAGCAACTACAAGCGGGAATTGCTAAAGAATACCCTGAAGAATACCTGCAGGTTTTTGCTATGGCCGGGGTACGAGCCGGGGCTGAATACCCATCGCGCAGCAATCAAACAGTGCGTAGGGGATTTACTTCCCGGCCAACTTAAAAGCGCGTTAAATTCTCTACCCTATAAATCCAACGAAGAACAATTCCCCATCCGTTTAAAAGCGCTCTATGGACTATGTTATTATGCAAGTTTCCCGGTTATTCTGCTCTTTATTTTCCTTTCTTTCATCAATCGCAAAATAAAAAATTTAGAATATTATCCATTTGTGGTTTTTGCGGCCATCGTTATACTGGTGAATGCCCTATTAATGTCTAACGTTATCGAGACATCACTGAGATATCAACTACGGATCATGCTCCTGCCCTGCCTTGCCATGAATTTAATCGTCGCGGATTTGCTTAAACGCCATTTTGCCAATAAAGGATTTTTAAATAATGGATAAAAAACTTATTGTTATTATTCCCGCCTTTAACGAAGAAAATTTTATCACTTCGGCGATAAAGGAAATCCCCAGAAAGATCAACGGTATCGGCAGTATCGAGGTTGTTGTCGTAAATGACGGGAGCAGTGATGGCACGGTTAAAGCGGCGCGCAACGCCGAAGCCGGTAAAATCATCGATTTGGGCGGCCATCGCGGTTTAGGCGCGGCCATTCGGGCCGGATTAAGCTATGGCGTGGATAACGACGCGGATATCATCGTTATCTTCGACGCCGATTGCCAATATTACGGGAAGGATATCGAAAAAATAGTTGCGCCGGTTTTAGCAGGAACTGGCCAGGTTGTAATCGGCCAAAGAAATTTCAGGAAAATAAAAACTTACCCTTTTTATATGAGATTATCGCAGCGAATCGGCAACGGGCTCACCGGATTTATTTTCGGGGCAGATGTCCAGGATATCGCTTCCAGCCTCCGCGCCTACCGCAAAGAAACCGCGAAGCTATTGCTTGAAAACCTCCACAATCCCTATGAGGAAGCAATCGAATCGGTGTGTTTTATGGCCGAAAAAAATATTCCTATCGCCTGGATACCGGTTAATATCCGCTACCCTACCCGCCCATCTCGGTTGATTACCAGCAAGTTTTATTTTGTGAAATATTTTTTTACGACCCTGGCTGATTATTTTTTTGCTTCGCGAAAAAATAATCAGTCGGCCGCTTGCGCGGAAAGGAACAGAAAGGTTTTTCGATAGTTGTCCTGAATAAACCCGATTATTTATCCTGGCTGTTGTATGCGCACGCCAGAAACGTCAGCGTCCGGTTTTTTGTCGCGTCACGCCGGTGCGAAGGGAAACCGCGCCGGTCACAAAAGCTGCATAAGCCAATATCGCAAAAATTGCCTCCTTTCACCCCCCGGCGCATTAACCGGGAACGGGCAAAACCGATGGGATCAAAATAGATACAATCGTTTTCTTTCGTAAGAAAATCATCAAAACCGCGATAGGTAAGAAATTCTTCCCCCACGCGATAGCAACACTTGCGCAGCCCCACCCCGGCAACAACCTTAAATGCCGCCAAGTCGTAAGGTATATTATCCAGAATACCTTCCCTGGCCGAGCGCCATCCCATGTGTACCACCCCGGCAACTCCGGCTTTCTCGCTTACAAAAATAAGCGGCAGGCAATCGGCGGTTTTAACAATAAGCGGATGGTTTTTATCTTTCGTAAAAAGCGCGTCTCCTTCGTAAATGCCGGGCTTTGACACCTCATAGACAATCGAAGAATGGATTTGTTTCATATAGCTTGCTTCGCCGCCGCATCGCAAGACGGATAATACTTTCGCGATATCATCGGGAAGTTTACCTTTTATCTTTTTACCGGTAAAGCCGGCGATAAACGCGCCGGCAAAAAAATCTTCCAAAAAAAAGCAATCTTTTTTCTTAAATACCTTCAATTTCAACCACCTTATCCCGGTTCGTTTCTCCCCGGACTATCGTGACAGCGCTCTTTTTTACCGCAAAATAATCGGCAAGGACTTCACAAAGTTTTTTATTGGCTCTTCCCTCGATGGCGGGTTCGTTGAGATAAACCTTTAAGTTATCGGGCAGTTTCTCGATACGTTCCTTCTTCGCGCGGGGAACTACTCTTACCTTGATACGCATGATATATCGTTTGGGTGGATTACCGCCGACTTCATCGGCAGCTTCTCCTAAATGATCCCGCCAAACTGCGGCGGCCCGCCTTGATGAGCCATAAGGCCCACGGCTTCGCCGTGAGGCGAGCGAGGCAGGGATTATTTGCCCCGCATCAATCCGCCGAATAAATTCGGCGGTTTTCTGCGGTTCAAATAAAAATCACCGGCCGGTTATTTATTTAGTTTCGCCAATATTTTCTTAGCGCGGTCTTCTAACTTTTTCGCCCGGCCTTCGTCTTCGCAATTTCGTACCACCTTTGCCGTCTTTTCCAAAACTTCGGCAACCGGTGCGCTATCTTTACCGTAAACCTTTTCGGCTATCTCCAGTATTTTTTTATAAATAAACAAAGCTTCGGAATTTTTCCCCTGCTCCGCGTATAGCCCGGCCAGGTTATGAAGGCTTAAAATCGTCTCGGAATGATTTGGGCCGAAAATTTTCTCTTTTATCTCCAGGACGCGCTTGCAATATATATCCGCTTCCATAAACCGGCGCTCAATCCGATAAAGCCCGGCTAAGCTATCAATGGTAGCGACGGTATCGGGGTGGTGAGAGCCTAACGTAGCTTCTCTTATCGTCAGGGTTTGTTTATAAAAATTCTCCGCGCTTTGGTATTCTTTCTTCGCGTCGTATAGTTTAGCTAAATTATCCAGAGGGCAAGCGGTAAAAGGGTGGATTTTACCGGCGGCACCCTCCAAGATCCCCAGCGAACGCTGGTAAAACGATTCCGCCTCGGTAAAACGGCCCTCGAAATCGTAAAGGGCGCCGAAGTTGTTAAGGATGCAGCCTTCATCCAGCTTCCCGCTCCCGAAGCAGTTCTGCAATATAACCAGTGTTTTATTATAAAGAGTTTCGGCCTCGGAGTATACTTCCTGCGCCTCATAGAGCAAAGCGAAATTATTAAAAACCGGTACCGATTCATAACTATCCGGCCCGTATATTTTTCCGATTATCGCCAGGGATTCATTATAATACTTAGTTGCCTCATCCAGGCGCCCCTGTAGATAACAATGAATACCGAAATTGTTCAACGTCATCGTCTCGTCCACTTGGCTATACCGCTCTTCGCTGTCCGGCCTTTCTTTAGGGAATTATATACTTAGCTCAACCAATGCGGTCTTTTTTGGAGTAAAGGCGGCCTATATCGTAAGGGGATACTCTAAACTTAGTGCCATGATTACGTAGCCCTTTGCTTTCTGGCTTAGCTTCTCTTACGTCAAAATCTATCTTAACCGTTCCGCGGACAACTTCATCAATGAAAGAGCTTAATTCAAGGTTTTCGTAAGAATCAGCGCGATTGTAAACAATTTTTTGCCCTGTTCTTACACCTTTTACTAAAATCAAGCGGCGTAATTTGGCTCCCGCCGAGCTCATAATATCATCATCAGTCCAATAAGGAACCGCGCCGTTTCCGTCAAGTCGGCGAATTATTATCTGGTGAGAATCTGCTTCTACTTTGAACCTATCTGATTTGCCCGCTATGGTATGTCTAAAGCTAAGACGTCCCATATCGTCTTTCCATCCCCATTTACTAACCATAAGCCTAATAACATTATCGGGGCGTGGCTCTTTGTGGAATAGAGTAATAAGGTTTGTTTTTTCTGTATAAAATTTTAATTCCCATCCAAGAGTATCAGGAATATCTTTATTACCTGTTCTTAATCCAAGAAGGTCTTCGAGGTAAAGTCCAGGGGCCCCTGTTCCGATATATCGCTTATCGGGCATTATGTATTCTTTATGCTGAATAATTTCGGAAATTCGTGCAAACAGCTCTTTTTTTGTTGTTGGAGCTATGATACTCATTTTTTAAGTAACCTCCCCTGGGCTTCAATGCGTTCCCTTGCTAATTTGCAATAATCTTTTGATAGTTCAAGACCTACCCAATCTCTTCCACATACTTCGGCGGCAATAGCCGTAGTGCCCGAACCCATAAAGGGATCGAGAACAATTTTTCCCGTAGTAGACTGAATACATCTTTGCGCCAATTCAACAGGAAAGGGCGCAGGGTGAGGATTATTATTTTCTTGAGGAATAATCCACACGTCCCCCACGGCATTAGCCTTTGGCGCAAGTTTAAAATTAGGCTTGCATATAAGATAGATAACTTCATAAGTGGGAAGAAAATACCCAGAATTAAAATTTATGCCGCCGTTACGTTTCCAAATAATGATTTGCCGAATCGGAAATCCCTGAACAATATCATGCCGGTCTTGCATTACGCCGCCTTGAACCCGCCATTTATGATTGTAGAATATCGCTCCATCCTCCCGTAAAACTCTCATCATCGCAGTAAGGCAATTTCTTTGCCATTCAACATATTCATCGTGGGGCATATCGTCATTATGATTTTCATAACCATTTACAAGCTGAGCATTTTTCCATTTACCGCCTCGCGGGTCTTTCATTCCATTGCCGGTGCTATTCCGAAGATTATAGGGGGGGGAGGTAACAATTAAGTCTATTGACCCTGTAGGCATTTTGTTCATCAACGCAAGGCTGTCCCCACAATGAACTTTATTAAGCCATTGCTTCAAAACATTGGGAGAAATCGTCTTGGTGGCGGCTTTTAAAAGTTGGCTAAAAGTAGCAGCAACAGAGAAAGGTTTTGTAATCATGCGATTAACCCTTTATACGATAGGCGTCTTCCTGCTACTGATTCTAACAGATAATTTAATCGTTCGCAACCTTTCATTTCGGCCATGCCAAAACGCGTTTCAAACTCTGATAAATAACGGTGCAGATGTTTCCAGCTTAAATGATGGAATGTTCCGTAATAACCACGTTTTAACAATGCCCAAAAAGATTCCATACCGTTCGTATGAGCTTGCCCGCGGACATACTCACCCATAGAATGATTAACGCTGTAATGGTTATAGTCTTTAATTCCGAGGTAAGAACGATGGTCATCTGTGTAAAGAGTTGTTCCTGTTGCAACATTTTCTTGTATAAAATTATGCAATTCATTCTTTTCAGTATTCGGAACCATCTTAATTTTAACCCTGCCAGACCTTTCACGTATTCCAGCTACAGCCTGTTTCCCTGCTGGCCCACGGCCCAAATCAGACTTTTTATTAAAATGTTTATTTTTCTCTTTACCTCCAAGATAAGTTTCGTCAGCTTCGACAGTTCCACTTAACGGGCCACCAGTTGCACCCATTCCCTCGGCTACATCACGAAGACGACCTAACATGAACCATGCTGTTTTTTGCGTTACGCCTATTTCCCGCGCTAATTGGCAACTGCTGATACCTTTACGATTGCTGGTGATGAGCCATGCGGCAGAAAACCATTTGCGAAGCGGTAAACGGCTTTCTTCAAAAATAGTTCCCTTGCGAACGGAAAATGTCTTATTACAATCGGCGCATTTATAGACATAACACCGTTTGATATGATGTATCTTTCGGCTGCTTCCGCAACAAGGACACACTATCCCGGTGGGCCAACGTAAACTTTCGAGGTGTTTGATGCAAGATTCTTCGGTAGGAAATTTCTTCATTAAATCGTAAAGACTATTCGCTTCCATAATGGGCCTCCTTATTTACCTTACACACCCATTATACCATACCTTTATGGTTGTGTCAAGTATATAAGTCCCTTTCTTTAAGTATCTTTATAATTTTCATCGCTTTATCGAAAAGAGTTTCCGCCTCGGCAAACTTAGCTTGCAAATCGAAAAGAACCGCCAGATTACTGACATAGGGCACCAACGATTGATGCATCGTGCCGTAAGTCTGTTCGGCGCCGATTAGTATTTTTTCCGCCCCTTCCAGAGCCCGGCTGTAAAAACCTTTCTGATAAAGTTCAAAAACCTTTTCATTGATACTGGTAACCGAAGGAATTAATATTTTTGAAAGTCGGGCCATATTTTTTTAATAACCAAAAAACTAAAAAACCTAAGAACCTAAAAACAAAAAATTGGATGGCGAAAAATATTTACCGGTTTCAGGTTCTTCAGTTCTTTAGTTTTTCGGTTATCTTCTCAAAAATCTCTTCCGGTTCAGGCATCCGGCCGTCGCCGCACGCACCGCAGGCAAGCTCACCCTTTTCCGGCGGCATAATCATATACTTTCCTAACCGCCTTAATTTATCGGCGTTATCCTGAATAATTTTATTCTGCCACATCTTTTCATTCATCGCCGGAACCAGCAAAACATTGACCTTATCCGAGAAAGCGCAAACAACCGTCGTCAGCAGATTATCGCAGATTCCTCCGGCAATTTTAGAAAGGGTATTAGCCGTCAGCGGCGCGATAACACATAAATCCGGCCAGTCGGCAAGAGAAATATGCTCGACGCCTTCCCGGCGGTCAAGCGAAAACATATCCGTATACACTGGATTATTTGACAATGCCTGAAAAACAAGAGGCGAAACAAATTTTGCCGCCGCTTCAGTCATAACCACCTTCACGCTATATCCGCCTTTAACCAATAACCTTACCAATTCGCAGGTTTTATAACTGGCGATCCCGGCACACACTCCGACTAATATATTTTTTCCTTTTTTCATATACATCTCCTTCTCCCATTACTGTCGATTGATCCACAGAACATTCTTTTATTCTTTATAATAGACGCTCCGTTTATTCGTTTAATGCAAGTTTTATTAAGCCGACTAGATTTAACGCGATTCCATTCGGATATCGAAAACACCGTTGATTAAGGAAATTCTCTTCTTTCGCACAATCTGATTATTTTCTTTATCCATAGTTTGGATTAATTTAATAATATCTTGATTGCCCGCCGCTTGCGCGATGTCCCGCGCATTCTTGCCATCTTTATTTTTTCGCTCCACATCGGCTCCATTTTTTATCAAAATATCGGCAATCTCTTTTTGATTATTATGGCAAGCATACATCAGGGCTGTCCAACCGCTACTGTTTGACTCATCAAGATATACGTGCTGATCGCTAAGAAGTAATTTCACAATATCCTCATGGCCTTCGCGAACGGCTAATGCCAACGGAGCGTTGCCGGTCATCGGATCGCCTCCCCCCTTACCTGTGCTATTGGCGCTGGCTTTATTCGCCATAAGAATTTTCACTATTTCTGTATACCCATTCTGTGCGGCAATTTGCAATGGGGTTAAAGCCGGTATGTCTCTTCCATAAAATAAGCTCGGGTTTATGTCCGGCTTTACGCCGTTTTTCAATAGCCGTTTAACTTTTTCTAAATTATTTTGTTCTACGGCGGCTACTAAACTACTATATAATTTTTTCGCAATATCCAATTTTGCCCTTATTAATTTTATCGCCTCATTAGGGCCGGTATTATCGGCGCCAATTGAATAATAAACAAAAGGATCACCAGCCTGGACATCGGCGCCTTTATCTAATAAATAATTAACTATATCAAGGTGCCCCGCGAAAGCGGCAGCCACTAAGGCTGTCTGGCCTTTAGAAGTAGCATAATTTACATCGGTGCCTTGCTCAACTAAAGATTTGACTTCGGCTAATTGGCCTTTTTCAGCGGGTAGTACCAGGTTATGGCGTGGCGCCTTGTCAAATAACTCGGCGTTATTTTTTTTACCATACCCCGCAGAAGGCCCACTAAGGCTAACCAAAATTATTAAGCCAAATAATTGCAAAATCTTTTTCATTATTTTTTCCCCATCTTGCCACAAAATAAAATACTACGAATCTTATCCGCCAAGTCTTCCTTCGAATTTGACTCAACTATCTTCTTATACTTATCGATCAAAAATGCCTTATATCCTTTTTTTAAATCTTCATAAGCGTTCGCCACGACCAAATCGCTTTTATTGCGCAAAAGGCTATCGTATGCTTTATCGATTAAACCCTCGCGCCCTATCTCCAGTTTAAATTGCACAAGCTTTGCCGCCGGAACGGCCTTTCTTATTATTTTAATGATTTTTTCGGCGGGCATAAGATTTAAACTCAAACTTTTCTTCCCCGAAGAAATCTTGCCGCCAAATGCTCTTGCCAATTTATAATCGCTTACTGCCGCGCTATGAATAACTGCGTCGTATTTTTTTCCGGCCAGCTCGCACTTCACTACCTGCTTCAGTTCGTCAAAGTAACGGAACGGAACAACTCTTATCCCCTTTTCTTTGATTTCGCCTAAAGCATGGTTATTGACCACCAGCGTAACATCACACCCCTTATCGCGCAGCCGGCGCGCGATAAACAAACCGGTAGCGCCGGTAAAGACGGTAGTCAAAATCCTTACCTCATCGATTTTTATCCAGGTCGGCCCGGCCGTCACTAACATTTTCATAAATTATTCATTCTATGATTGAATAAAAAAATAATGTGGTCCACAGATTTCTCAGATTACTCGGATTAAAAAATTATAAATAGAAAATCAAACCGTAGGACAGAATAAAGTATCGATGTTTTTTCCAACCCATTAGTTCATATTCTTTCCGCAAAATCTGTGAAAATCTGAGTAATCTGTGGACAAAAAATCTTTTGTTTTTAACAATTTCCCCTTTCCTAAGGCAAGTAGTCGGTTTTAATTTTTTTCAACGCCTTGAAGATATTCCCCTTGATGTTAACTGCCGGGTTTATTTCTTCGAGTTGAGCGATGATGTCTTTCATTGTTTTACGCTTCGACTGCTTGCCGAACGGGCATTCATAGCCGGTAACCGGCAGGTTCAATTTCGAAGCGAAATTAGCGATTGTTTTTTTCGGTACATAGCACAGCGGCCGGATTATGGTAAGCCTCCCATCGAATAAATCAATCTTCGGTTTCATCGTGCTAATCTCGCCGTGAAAACACATATTCATCAGCGTCGTTTCCACCGTATCGTCGAGATTATGCCCCAGGGCGACTTTGTTACACCCTAAATCCCGCGCCGTTTCAAAAATAATTTTCCGGCGGTTCCAGGAACACCAGAAACAGTCTATTTCCTTGTCAGACAAAGTAAGCGTTTTAACTACGCACTCTATACCGGTATCTTTAATATAATCCAATAATGGCTTAGGGTCAATCCTGATAAAATTAGCGTCAACAAAACAAACTACAAACTGAAAACTCTTCATGGGGATGCGCTCTTTACGCATCAGAAATAACTTTAACAACGAAAGGCTGTCCGAGCCGCCGGAAACCCCGATAAGAATCTTATCATTCTCCGCCAGCATCTGGTAATCAAAGATAGCCTTACCCATAAACTTATAGGTGTCCTTAACGACACCGCGCAAATCGATTTTATGAGTCCGGGAATAGGCGATTTCGGTTGAGTTCATAATCTTATGGTATTATAGGCAAAATACGCTATATTGCAACGAATATAAGCTTTTGCCGGAGCAGGCAACTTGGAGTATAATTTAGGCGGATAAATTCAACAAAAAAGTGCTATTTTTTGTATGAAAACGGTTTATTTTTGTTAAAATATTTAAGGGTCACACAGAAAATACGGAGTCTGCATATTAATTGTTAGAAATAATAATAAAATTAATTAAAGATCTTGACAATACGTACGTTATATGGTACGTTTTATATGGAGGTGATTTAAATGACCACGTTAAGCGCCACCCAAGCAAGAGGCCGACTGTATAAATTGTTAGATGCTGCCGCAATTTCCCACGAGCCTATCCAAATTACCGGCAAACGCCATAATGCTGTTTTGATTGCCGAAGACGATTGGCGTTCAATCAAAGAAACATTATATTTGCTGTCAATCCCGGGGATGAGAAGGTCTATTCAAAAAGGCCTAAAAACTCCGGTTTCAAAATGCGCTAAGATTATCAAATGGTAAATTGGCAATTAGTTTATACCAAGCAAGCCCAAAAAGACGCCAAAAAGCTCTCCACTGCCGGTTTACGGCCAAAAGCGGAAGAACTTCTTTTAATCTTGCAAAAAAATCCTTTCCCAGCCCCTCCTCCGTTTGAAAAATTAGTAGGCGATTTAGCGGGAGCTTACTCGCGTAGAATAAATATCCAGCACCGTCTTGTTTATCAGATTATCAAAGAAACACACACCATAAAAATCATAAGAATGTGGACGCATTATGAATAGATTTTCTAACCAACAAATCCAGCCGACCTTGCCCGCCGCCTAATGGCGGCGAGGCGGGCGGCTGATTTTTGTGTTAAAATAACTTATGCCTAAAAAAATAACGAGACAACTGCTGATATCCGTTGTCATCGCCGTTGGCTGCGCCGGCGTAAGTTTCGCTAAAGAACCACAAATAATAAAAAAACGCCAGGCCATTGAAATACTACGTGGCAGGAGCCTGAAGCTCTGTTACCAATCCGAAGAACAAGTGCTGATTACCAACGGGATAATGCTTAACATCTATGACGAAATAGAAAGATTAAAAAACGCGGCCGGGATATTCAATAGTTTTAGATTGGACTCCTGTATCGATAAAGACGCCGGAATACCTAAATATTGCATCTATTATACCGGTAAAGATTTTGAACTATATCTTGCGTTCGACCACTGCGGGTCCTGCTGTCACACCTTCCGTAAACCCGAATCATTATCTAACAGCTCAGGGATTACGCGCCGATACATCATTAAAAAAATTGATTCGTGGTTAATCGTATGGGGGGATTCAAGAGATGAATCGGTAGAAAATGCTATCGCCGGGATTGCTGAAAATATCCTGCGCGAATTTAAAACAAAAATCAATGACCCGCAATAAAACGGCTAGGGTAAGGGTAAAGATGCCCGTATGGGCCATGGTTATGGTCAAGGCTTTAAATTAGTATCAGCCTTAACCTTTGCCTTAACCCAAACTGGCTTTCCGCCTTCGCTATTGCTTCGGCGAGACTTCTCCGAAGCTCGAAGAGTGAAGGAGAGCCTATCCCTAGCCCTCACCCAATTATATTATCTCCAGCTCTTCCTTCCTGATCCACCCCAGTTTTCCGTCCAATCGCTTGACCTTAAGCCACTGGCCTTTATCTTCGACTAAAATAACTTTTTCGCCGCCGTAAATCGTAAAATGGGTGACGGCGGCGTTACCAGGCTCAAATTTAACGTTAGCCTTCTCCGCGATAATAACCGCTTCTTTGCCGAACAGTTGGGAACGCGAAAATAAATCATAAATACCCAGGCCCATCAAAAGAAAAAGCGCGGCGGCGAGGTAAAAAAACTGTTTTTTAAAAGCCGGTAAAAATAACCGCCCGGCCAGCAACGAAAACAATAAAATATTAAGTATGGCGATAAAAATCGCCAAACCATCCGGCGCGAATGAAGCGTATAGCCAGTCGATAAACTTTTCGAGGTTATTCTTCTCGCCGGTTTTATAGCTTTGGGTAAGCTGGCTGATAACCAATTCATGATTAGAATTCAAATCGGCGTCGGACGGCGCAAGCCGCCGGGCGCGTTCGTAAAAAAGCGCGGCCCGCGGAAAATCGCTTTTTTTATAAAAGCAATTTCCTATATTGTAATAAAGATTAGCGCTCTCATACCCTTTGCCCGCGATGTCGGAATACAACTTCAGGGCATTATCATATTTACCTTCCTCATAATAAAGATTGGCGCGATAAAACCCTGTTTTGTCTATACCGGATTGGGCATGGGCCGACGCACATAATAAAAATACTGCGATAATTGCTGTCGGGATAAACGTCTTCACTTTAATCTCCTCTCGCTGTAATCAATAATCTTTTTTACCGTTTTTAAATCTTCTTTCATCGAGGCTGGCTCAAACTGCTGCGACGAAAAACGCGCCATATCGCATTGCCCGAAGATATGTTTTAACGAATCGATAATTTCCTTATCCCATCCTTTACTTTCCAACAGGCCGGCGATATCGACGGTGATACCGCGCCAGGGAAGGCGCAGTTTATAACCGAGATATTGCTGCAGGGTCTTAAACAATGTCTCGTAGAATTCCCTGGATTTACTGTCGGATAAAAATGCTGCCGCCGTTTTAAGGCCCTTGGCGGCAACGGACGGCGCTTTAAGTTTTTTCGCGTAAGCGTCGTCTACCATCAACCGCCGGTAATGCTTGTTGATCAGGGAAACGATAACAAAGCACAGCAGGGGCAGAAATTGCAAAAGCCAGAAAATCCTGTTTTTAAAAAGATAATGCCCTTTTTTTCTTAACGCCCCGGCTAAATCCTTAATATAAATGATGTCCCGGCCCAAAACCTGGGTAACGGTTGTTTTTTGCGTTGCGGGATTTTGTTCGACGATTTTTTGTGTTTCCGCTCTTCCCTTACTTACAGTAATAGGAAACGGCCCTTTTTCGATGGTCGAATAACGGCCGTCGGCGGTATTAAAAAAACTAAACGATATCCCGGGGATGGCGGTAACTTTTTCGGTTTTAGGCATCACGACATATTCAAAAATCTTAGAATTTTCGCCGTTGGTTATCCTCGGCTCATAAACCTTAAAATCATTTTCGCTTAAACCCAAACCGGGGGTGGTTACGGTATCAAAATTACCCTTGCCGCTTACAGCAAGTCTTAATGTTATCGGATCGCCCACGCTTACCTCGGGGGGGCCGGCCTGCGCGTCCAGGTTAAATCCGCCGATTGCGCCGTTAAAATTTGCCGGTTTATTTTCTTCCGGCAAGGGGGAAACGACCACGCCGACGCCGGCGGCATCCAGGTTTAACGGCTGTGTCCTGGCCGCGCCGAAAAAATCCTCAAAAAGGCTGTCGTCAATAAGACCGTCAAAAGCGCCGAACGAAGGCAGCCTTCTTTGCCTCTCCGGTTTCACCATAAGATAGCATTCAAAATTAGCCGGGCCAAGCGACAACTCGCCTGATTTGACGGCAAAAGTTTCCACGCTAAAATCTACCACATCATAGTAAACCCCGTTGAGCATGTCTTTATATTGCCGGGGCTGGCTGAACTGCGCCAGAGAAAAACCATCATGGCTAATCTGCGGCACCCCGCCGCGGGACAATCTGATATCTAAATCCTTCACGTATAATTTTATCGAAAGGTTAAACTTTTCATTAATATACACCTTACGTTTTTCCGGCTGGATCACTAAAAATATCTTATCGCCGATGTTCTTAGCCTCGGCCCGGCTCTCCTCTCCTTCGCGGTTATTAACATTAGCGGGCGAAGCGGGTTTATCAACCACTTCGATAGTTATCGCGTTGGAAGTATATTGTTTATCTTTGTAGTCGACGGTAAACGGCCCGATGTTAAAAGTGCCGGTTTTAACCGCCGCGAGCAGATAGGCATGGCTTACGGAAGCAGAAGATTTGCCGTTGATAATGGTTAAATTTGACGACGGGCCGAGATAGCGGCTGCTGCTGAAACCGTCAACCGTTCCCAAATCTGGCGCCGGAAGGTCCTGCGCCCCCTCAAAATTTAAACTGAGATAAATCCCGTCGCCCAACACGACCTTTTCCTTATCCACAGAAAGGGTCAAGCTCTCCGCCGGCGCCGTACCGCACAACAATCCCGAAATAAACAACAAGGTAATTACTTTCTTCATATTCACTTTTTCGTATTTTCTTACAACATAAAAATTTTAGCCTTTTTTCGCGATACAAGTTTTTAAAAGGGGTAAAATTTTTATTCACCAATCCTTCTGCGGCTCCGGGTATTCTCCTGTTTCCCGGGTACGGTTATCCACCGTGCCCCAATATTCTTCGTTGTCGCGATAGCCGTCTAAAAGCATACGGGCCTCCTGCTTCGACATCTCCTTGGCCGTTTCCTCAGCCGCCGGCTTTTCGGAAGTTTTATTTCCCGCGTCTTTCGTTTCTTTATTATCTTGTGCTGTCTGCTTTTTATCGGTTTCGTTATTTTTATCCTCTTCCTCGGCCTGATTTTTCTGCTCCATCGACTGACCTTTATTTTTTTGTGTTTCCTCCGGATTTTGTTTATCCGCCTTGCCGTTATTTTTTTTATCGGCCAGGTTAGGGCTTTGCTTTGGCGGCTGCCGTTTTAATCTCTTGATGAGTAATTTTAACTTTTTATCGGTTAGTTCATAATTATACCTCGCGTCTTTATCTTTAGGCGATAATTCTATCGTTTTAGCATAATGGTTAAGCGAATCCTTCAAAAGATTAATCGCGCCGTTTATATCGGTTTTTTCTTTAGCGACGGCTGATTTAAATTTACTGTCGGCAAGATTAAAAGCGGCTTTCGCCTCCAAACCTTTTTTATCCGTAGCCAGCACCCTGGTAAAAAACTGGGCGGCTTTTTCGTAATCGCCTTTTTTATACCATGCCGCGCCGGTATTGAAATTAACGATATCGGAAACCCCGGAATCATCACCGGCTTTCTGATATTGCCCCAGGGCATCGTCAAACTTTCCTCGCCGGTAAAATTCATTACCCTTAGCGATCGCGCCGGCCGGCGACGCGGCAAAACAATCCGCCGCGCTCAACAATATAAAGAAAAAAAATAAAGACAAAAAATACTTTGTCCACAGATTTCGCAGATTGCTCGGATTATAGCCCGAAAAGAATAAAGAATAAATTATCCCTGCGTTGAAACGCGAAATATTTAAGTTATAGCTTTTCATAAAAGCAAGATATTTTTGGTTCATGTTTTTCCAAAAAATCTGTGACAATCTGAGCAATCTGTCCCGGTACCCTTTATAACAATATTAAGGTGCGGGACGCCCCGAACATTAATAGATTATTCAGGGTAACGGGGCTGTGGACAATATTCTTTGTTTTTTATTTATTGCCTCTTATCTTTTTCTTCCCTCCGCTCGGAGATAAACGGTTCCGCCAGCAACAGCAAAAATGCCAATGCCAAAGGCACCTGGAACCTCTCGCGGTAATGTTTTATGGTTTTACTCTCTAATTCTCTTTTTTCCATCCGGGATATTTTTTCCTTATAAATAAAATCGAGGCCAAAATCCGCGGGCGTCGCTTTCACGTAAACACCATTGGTAGCTAAAGCTATTTTTTGCAGGATTTCCTCGTTAAGCCTTGATTTTATAACGTTGCCCTCCCGGTCTTTTAAAAACTCGGAACTGCCGCGATCGTCGGCAACCTGGATAAGCTCGCCTTCTTTCGTGCCCACGCCCACCGTAAATATCCTGACACCTTCTTTGGCCGCTTCCCCGGCCAAAGCCAGGGCGTCGCCCTCATGGTCCTCGCCGTCGGTAATAATCACCATGGCTTTATATTTTTTAGAATCTTTAGGATAACTCTTTATCGCTTCTTTTATCGCCGTCGATATTGACGTACCGCCCTGAGGTATGGAATCACCGGATAAACTGTCCAGCGCCAGGACAAAACCCGGATAGTCTACCGTCAGGGGACATTGCACAAAAGCCGTCCCGGCAAAAGCAATCAAGCCCACGCGGTCGCCGGAAAGCCTGCCGGCCAAATCTTTCACCGCAAGCTTAGCGCGCTCCAACCGGCTGGGTTTGATATCCTTAGTCAGCATGCTCTTCGATGTATCGACGGCAATAAAAACATCCACGCCCTGCCGCTTTACTTCCTCCCAGCTGAATCCCCACTGTGGCCGCGCCAGAGCGATAACGCTAAAAAATAACGCCAGTATAAACAATAGCGCCCGGACTTTCCGCGCTTTTTGATTCAACGAACTGAATAATTCTTCAAGAAGATGGCGTTGGGCAAATTCCTCCCAAGCGCGGCGCCGTTTCTTAAACGACCAAACCAAAAACGCGGCAGCCGCGGCCACAATCAAAAAACCATAGGCTAAAAAAGTATAATTCGCGAATTGCATATAGTTCTGTTATGCGCTTAGGGTATTTTCCTTAAAACCGTATTCACCAAAATCATCTCCAGCAACACCAGGATTAAAGCCGGAATCAGAAACAACACAAATAACTCCCGGTACTGACGGTATCCCTTTTCCTCGATTTTTGTTTTTTCCAGCCGGTTTATCTCCTGGTAAATATTTTTTAAAGACGGCGTGTCGGTAGCGCGAAAATATTTCGCGCCGGTAAGGGTAGCGATTTTCGCGAGAGTATCCTCATCGATTTCTATTTTCACGTATTGATAAGCCAACCCGCCGAAGACATCCTGAACCGGATAGGGAACAACGTCTTTAGTCCCCGCGCCGATCGTGTATACCTTTACGCCCAACGCCCTTGCCGCCTCTGCCGCGGTAAGGGGAGAAATTTTCCCGGCGTTGTTAACACCATCAGTAAGAAGGATTATGATTTTGCTCTTTGCCTTGGTATTCTTCAACCGGTTAAGGCTGGTCGCGATACCCAAACCGATAGCGGTACCGTCTTCGATCATCCCGGTTTTGATCCGCGCCAGATTATCCAGCAGCCAGCCATAATCCGTAGTCAAGGGACAAACCGTATAGGCCCGGGCGGAAAACGCCACGATACCGACCCGGTCGCCCTGCCGGGATTTTATAAAATCCTCGATGACTTTCTTTATTACCTCTAAACGGTCGAAGCGTTTCCCGGCAATGGTAAAATCCTGAGCGCGCATACTCGTCGAACAATCGACCGCCAGGACAATATCGATACCTTCCGTATCTATCCTTGAATCCTCTAAAACCGCCTGGGGACGCGTCAAGGCGAAAATAATAAGCGCCAGGGAAATTACCCGCAAAATAACTAAATTGCGGCTCCCGGTTATCCTCCAGGAACCCTCTCTACCCTTTAAAAAAACAGCATAGGGATATCTTGCCCCCGGCTCTTTTTTTATTTTCGCGTAAATCGCCGGTAATACCGCCAAAGGCAACAAGAATAGAATCCAGGGGTTATGAAAAAACATAGTATGATTTTTTGACCACGAAAATCACGAAATACACGAAAAATTTAACCAATCAGAAAAGTTAAATGCAAAATGTGAAGCAATCTTTAGTTCAAAATCTAATAGTAATCTCTTCTCGTTTTCGTGTGTTTCGCATTTTTCGTGGTAGAAAATATTTTTGTTTTTTTATCTATTTTTTATAAAAAATGACTCTTAAGTTTTACCGCTGCTACCCACCTCAATGTCCAGCGAAGTTATCACTTCTTTAGTCTGATTGATAAATTTTTTCGCCAACACGAAACTGGCTTCAATCTCTTCGGGCGACGGGCCATATTTGGCAAATTTTACCAAATCGCAATGTGATAGAAATTCCTTCAAAATGCTTCGATGTTCATAGGAAACAGAGTTTTCTTCTTTTACTTTAATAAAAAATTCTTCTGTAGTCATTTCCGGCGCGTGGATGTTAAAGCGATCTTCGAGATAACGGCGCAAAATCAAAGAAAGCTGAGTGTAGAATTCTTTAATTAATCCCGCCCGGACAAGAGCTTTACCGCGCAGCTCATCTAAAGCTTCATAGGCAATTTCATGTGCCGGCCTCCTGGTTTCAATAGTTGCCGTTTGCGCCCTACCCTTTTTCCCGAAATTCAACCAGATAAAACCGGCGATAACGGCTAAAATAATAATTAATAAAATTAAGACGGGAATTTTATTAAAAAGACCGATTGGCCCTTTAATATCTTTTATCTCGGCGTTTTCCGCATCTTTCCCCAAAACGCTTTTGACTTCTATCGGGATAAGCTCAGTTTCTGCTTCGCCGGAAACGCCTGCTTTATCTTTATATTTTAAAATCACTTTTGGAACAACTACTTTCCCCGGCGTAAACGACTGCAAACTATAGCGGCGCTCAATATTTTTCCGGCCGAATATTTCATTTTGCGAATCGCGGTGATCCTTAACAAAGAAATCGCCTAACTTTTCTTTAACCGCGGGGAACTCCACTTCGATTCCGCTTTTCGTTTTAACCGCGATAACGTAATTTATTTTATCGCCGACCACAACCGTTTTATTATTAACTTTAGCCGTTACGGCAACCGGCTTATCGGCAGCAGCGTAACAATGATTCGGACATAAAAGTACAGACCAAAAACCAAAGATCAGAAAACACGCATGAAGGATGAAGGATGAAGGATGAAGGATGGAAATACTAAATAGGTTTTTATCTTTTATCTTTTTTCTTCCTCCCTCCCTCATCACTCTTCCCTCATCCATCATCTCTCATCCCTCATCCTTCTATTTTTCTCTTCTCTCTCGCTCATCTCATCCTCTTCTCTCTGGCCCTGAAAAACCTTACCAAACTCTGAGAATAAGGGATATCCGTACGGATATCGATATGGTCGATATGCAATGATGAAAGCAGCTTTCCCCGTTCCTCCAACTTAGCGGAAGAATTATCATGATAGCTCCGGCGCAACGCGGCGTTAGCGGTATCGATGAAAAAGCTTTCTCCTGTTTCCGCATCATCAAATTTTATGACACCGATGTCCGGCAAAGCCAGCTCCCGGGGATCGGTTATTGTCAAAGCGATAATATCGTGATGTTTAGCCGCAATCGCCAGCGCCTTTTTGTAGCCCTCGTCATAAAAATCAGAGATGATAAAGGTTACTGTTTTGCGCTTGGCAACTTTATTTAAATATTCGATTGCCGCGGCCAAGTCAGTCTTTACGCCGATGGGCTTAGCGTATAAAGCTTCCCTGATTACGCGCAGCACATGGCGCAAGCCTTTACGGGGAGGGACAAATTTTTCAATCCGGTCGCTAAACGCGATAAATCCCACTCTATCGTTATTTTTGACCGCGGAAAAGGCCAGAACCGAACAGAGTTCCGCCGCCAGTTGTTTTTTAAGCTTGTTGACTGTGCCGAAGCTGAAAGACTGGGAAACATCGAGAATGATGATTACCGTAAGCTCTCTTTCTTCCACGAATTTTTTAACATACACCTGCCCCATGCGAGCGGTTACGTTCCAATCGATGGAACGTATCTCATCGCCGGGCTGGTATTGGCGCACTTCTTCGAATTCTATGCCCCGGCCCTTAAAAACACTGTGGTATTGCCCGGCAAAAACATCGGAAACCAACCGCGAAGTGGTAATCTGAATCCGGCGGATTTGTTTAAAGATTTCTCGTGGGATCATATTTTTATACGCAGATGACCGCTGATTTAAAATCAACAGATAATCACAGATAATTAAAAATTCCCGTTTTATAAATAAAAACCGGGAAAATACCAATTATCAAAATCCTGGCTGCCCAAATATTAATAATTGTGGACATTATGATTTATTTAATATTTTGGGATTTTATCATTTATCAGCGATCATCCGCTGCATCTAATCAGCGGTCATCTGTGCTTTACGGAACCTCTATCTCCTCAAATATCCTCTTTATAATATCGTCGGAGGTCTTGTCTTCGGCTTCCGCCTCATAGCTGGGAATAACCCTGTGGCGCAATACATCTGGGCCGATTGATTTAACGTCCTGGGGCGTGACATATCCCCTTTGCTGGATAAAAGCGTAAGCCTTGGCGGCCAGCGCCAGATAAAGCGTCGCCCGCGGCGAGGCGCCGTATTGGATAAAATCCCTGAGCTCTTTTAAATTAAAATTCTGGGGCTCTCGCGTGGCAAAAACAATATCAATAATGTATTTTTCAATCTTTTCATCCATATAAATTTCATCCACTACCGCTCTTACCCGAATAATATCTTCCGGCCCGATAACAGGCTTAACTTCAATACCGAAAGAAGTATGCGCCATACGCTTAAGAATATTAGTTTCCTCGACGCGGTTGGGATAGACGATATTGACCTTGAGCATAAACCGGTCGCGCTGCGCTTCCGGCAAAGGATAAGTCCCCTCCTGTTCGATGGGGTTTTGGGTTGCCAGGACCATAAACGGCTCATCAAGCTTAAAGGTATTTTCGCCGATAGTAACCTGGCGCTCCTGCATAGCCTCAAGCAAGGCACTCTGGACTTTAGCGGGAGCGCGGTTTATTTCATCCGCCAAAATTATATTGGCGAAAATCGGGCCTTTTTTGACCATAAAACTTGTATCTCTGGGGTTATAGATTAAAGTGCCGATCAAATCAGCGGGCAGAAGATCAGGGGTAAATTGTATTCTTTGGAACTTCGCGTTTATCGCGCCGGCTAAGGTTTTGACGGAAAGAGTTTTCGCCAGGCCCGGCACGCCTTCAATGAGAATATGCCCGTTGGCAAGCAACCCCACCATAAGGCGTTCGATCAAATAGTCCTGGCCGACGATAACCTTGCGCATTTCTGAAACCAGAGTGCTGACGAATGAACTTTCTTTCTTGACCTTGTCGTTTATCGCGGTGATACCGGTATAGCTCATAAATTACCTCCTTGTAGTTTTAAAGGAAGAAAAACAAAAAAAGATGTTCCCCCGCCGGATTTGCTTCCTACTACGATTTTACCGCCGTGGGCGTCGACAATAGACTTGCTTATACTTAAGCCCAGGCCAAAACCTGAGCTGGAACGTGATTTATCGGCGCGGTAGAACCGGTCGAAAATATGCGGCAAATCAAAAGAAGAAACACCCATCCCGTTATCGCTTACTGTAATTTTAGCAAAACCGCCCTCTTTATTCACAAAAACATTTACGCTGCCGGCTTCGGGAGTATACTTAAAGGCGTTGTCCAGTAGATTAAGAATTACTCGGGAAATCTGATTCTCGTCTGCTTCAACGACAACATTTTCGTCGCCTGATATTCCGATGGATATATTTTTTTGACCGGCGATCACCGCGATATCGCCGGAAACTTTGCGCGCCAGATTCAAAACATTAAACGGCAGAAATTCTAGATTCACCTCTTTGTTGTCAAACTTTACCAATACCAGGAGATTTTCCACCATCCGGATTATTTTATTAACTTCTTCCAGATTGCTGGTTAAAACCGATTCGTACTCCCGGGGAGAACGAATCCGGTGAAGGGCTACCTCAAGCTCGCCGCGCAATATCGTCAAAGGCGTTTTAAGCTCGTGGGAGATATCTTGCATGAACTGCCGCTGCGAAGTAAAGGCACTATCCAAACGGGCCAGCATATCGTTGAAGGTATCGGCAAGCCTTTTTATCTCATCTTTGGTATCCGGTATCAAAACCCTCATTTTTAAATTTTCCGCGGTGATCTGGCGGATTGTACGAATCATGCTGTCCACAGGATTGAGCGCCAACCTCGCCAGGAATTCTCCCACGGCAGCGGTAACCAACACCGTCAACGGCAGCATCAAAAACAATATTGCCCGCAAGCGGCTAAGCGCTGAATCTACGGATTTCAAAGGGCTGGATACCTGCACAGCATACGTCACGATGCCCTTTTCGATAACCGGCAGGGTAAAGGTGCGCAATAATACCGGCTGCGCCTCGGGAAGACGGATGGTCACAACATCAAACCGGCGATTATCGTTCAGGATAAAAGCGCTTATCTTCTGGGGAAGCTTAGATCTTCCTTGTATATTTTTAGAAGAAGCGATTTGCCGGCCGCCGGCGCTGAAGATCCGGACGATTACATTAACAAAGGACGGGTCTTTAGCTTTTTCGTCAACCCAGCGCTGGGCTAAGTCGGCAAAATGACTGTTGTTCGCTTTATCTAAAGGATCACCGCCCAAAAATCCTTCCCCATTCTGTGACAGGTAAGCCTGCCAGTAGACGTCAATGGCGTCGGCAATGCTTTCCGCTTTTGTTTTCAGGGCAGCGTCCATATCGTCATAGAGGCTGCGGCGCATGCTCCGGTAGAGGGTTACGCTGAAAACAAACAGGGTAACCGCCAGAATCAGCATGTACCAGATTGTGATCTTAAAACGGATTGATTTAAAGAATGTTAACCGGAAAAATGCCTCACGCTTGCCTGACAACCCGCTTCGACTCGCGTCGAGCGAGGCGAGCAGACGGGCATTTTCCCGGTTGTGGGGAAAAATGCCGCCCATTTGTTTTAAAAATTTTTTAAGCCAATAATATAAAAATATTATTTTGTAACTCATTATTTCTCTGGGATTACAAAAACAATTTTTTGCTATTTTTTGAGGGTGTACCCACAACCGCGAACGGTGTGGATAAGCTTAGTCTTGTGGCCGGCGTCGATTTTTCGGCGAAGATAGTTGACATAGACATCTATCACGTTGGTATCGGTATCAAAATTAATATCCCAGACATGCTCGCTGATCATGGTACGGGTGACGATCCTGCCGGCGTTACGGATAAAATATTCCATAAGCGCGAACTCTTTTGAAGTAAGGACTATTTCTTTTCCGGCGCGCGTTACTTTATGGCTCAATAAATCCATGCGTAAATCCGCCACCGTCAACTCATGGGATAAATGCGCCGAAGCTTTGCGCAAACCGGCGCGCAGCCTGGCTAAAAGCTCCTCAAAAGCGAACGGTTTCGTTAAATAGTCATCCGCCCCCGCGTCGAGGCCGATTACTTTATCTTTCAGGGAATCTTTAGCGGTAAGGATAATAATCGGCGTAGTGATTTTATCGGCACGCAATTTTTTGCATAAACTCACGCCGTCGAGTTTGGGAAGCATCAAGTCCAGAATAATAGCGTCATATTCGTTGCTCGAACCTAAAAAATAGCCTTCTTCGCCGTCGCCGGCGATATCGACGGCATACCCCTCTTCCTTCAGGCCGCGCTTGATGAAATCCGCGATTTTGCGTTCGTCTTCGACAAATAGAATGCGCATATTTTTAAACCGGGTAAAGGCTAGGGTCAGGCTCTCCTTCGCTCTTCGAGCTTCGGAGAAGTCTCACCGAGGCAATAGCGAAGGCGGAAAGCCGGTTTGGGCTAAAAACTCGGTTAGGGCAAGGGTAAAGATGCCAGTATGGGCTAGGGTTAAGGTAAAGGCTTAAGAAATAATTGTTTTAAGCCCTGACCTTTGCCTTAGCCCATACGGGCTTCATAACCCTAACCTTAGCCTTTTCTGCCCAGCTTCAACGTAATATTCTCTTTATCCTGCCACGGCCAGAGCATAGCAAATACAGGACTGCCGTTATTATCGGAAAAATAAAGCGTCTGGCCTTTCATTATACCGCCGAATTTACCTATAACCGCCTCGGCCTGGGAAGGAATTCCCTTAGGGGAGGGGTACGCGCAAGAACCGAAAAGAGCATCAAGCTTAGCCAATAATGACGGTACCTTCTCTTTTACCAGCACAGCTTCGAAATAATCATCCTTCTCGCAGCGAATTTCCTTGTAGCTTACCGACATGACCTCTTCCTTGATTTTTGAAAATTCCATGATCATTATCTCCTTTCCAACCCCAAGAGTTTTTCCTTCGCTACCCCTGATTCAACGGTATTTAATTTAATTATATCGCGATACATCTTTTTTGCCAACTCAATATTTCCCTGCTCCTCATAAATACGCGCCGCCCGAAAAAAAGCCTTGACCGCGTAATCTTTATCCCCGGAAGACGCGGCTATCGCGTAATGCGTTAACGCGCCGCTTATGTCGCCGGTTTTCTCCAGACACATTCCCAAAAAAAATCGGGCCGATGCCGCGTCAACACCCATTACCATCGCTCTTTTATAAGCCGCTGCCGCCTGTTTATAATCCTGGGAGCCTTTTAAAAAAAAAGCTTTTTCCATCGCCGCTTCCCTGCTGGTTCCGGTTCCGTAACCGATGAGTTCGTCAAAAACCGCCAGGGCTTCGGCGGTCTTTCCTTCGTTAGCGTAAGCCTTAGCAAGAGAAAATTTTGCTTTTGAAAAAAGGTTACCATCCAGAGTTTTGAGCTTTTGGAAATAATCTTTTGCCTTATCGAAATCGGCCCTCGCCAAACAGATGCTGCCTAAAGAAAAAAAGGCGGCCCCCGCTAAATCTTTATCTTTTAACGCCGCTACCCGGTAATACTTTTCGGCGGCGGCATAATTGCTCTCTTTTTCGTAGGCCCCGGCCAAAAGCAAAGCTACCGAACCGGCGTAGGAAGAATGGCCGAATTTTTGCAAAAATATTTTCCACGCCTCCTTTGCCTTATCCGCTAAGGATAAGCCCGCGTAAGCATCACCCATTTCGATAAGAAATAATCCTTCCTCCGGAGAATCTTTAAATTTTCCCGATAAATTCTTAAGCGTCTCCAAAGCTCGTTCGTATTTTCTACCGGCCAGCAAACATTTAACATAAAGATAAGCCGCTTTGGGGGTAAGCTCATCCTGCGCCCTGCCGTCGATAAACGAACTTAATAACTTCCCGGCTTTTATAAAAATATTCTGGGAAAAATAGCCGGCTGCCAAATTATATTTTGCTTTGGATAAAATCTTTGAATCCGGGTAATCTTTGCCGATACGGTCAAGGCAACTCTGGGCGTCCTCCAATTTTGAAGTCTTTAAAAAGATATTCTCCTTCTGGAACAATATATAATCCCCGTATTCGTTTTTGCTGTTGTTCTTTAAAATATTATTATAAACGGCGAGCGCTTCAGCAAAATTTTCTGAATTATAAAAATTGTCGGCAACCTGGATTTGCGAACTCAATTTTACCAACTGGTCATGCGTGTACTTTATGACCAGCTTGAATTCCTTGACCGCGCTCGTAAAATCGCCGCCGCGCAAGTAACAGCGCGCCAGGCCGTAGTGCGCCCGGTCATAAATATCTTCGTAATCATCGCCACTAAAGGTCAGGATGTGACGGTAAAGAAACATCGCGTCGTTGATCCTGCCCATTTCATACAGAATACCGGCTTTATTCAGGTAAATATTGTTAAAAAACTTTCCTTGGGGAAAATCCTTCAGCAGCCCATCCAAAACCTCAAGGGCTTTCACGTATTCTTTTATCTTCCAGTAAGCCATGCCCAGCGAATATAAACGAAATTCGTCGTTGCGGATATTGTCGAGATTGTTTTTCGCCTCCAGATACTGGCCCATGGCGATAAAAGAAAACCCCAGGCGCTGGTAAATCGAATCGTTAAAAATCGTGTCATCGCTTAAGCCAAGCGCCTGCGCGTAACTCGCGATCGCGTTGCTATAGTCCTCCCTGGCATACCATGCTTCGCCGACATAATAATAGGCCCGGGAACGCATTTTCCCGTCAGGATAATCTTTGGTATACGCCTCGGCCAGCGCCTTAAGCCGGACAAAATTATTATTTCGATAATAGTACTCGAACATTAAAGTATAGGAATCGTCGATGATTTCCCGGGACTTGCTGCCGGAAATTATTTTCGCGAAATATTTTTCGGCTTGCGGAGTTTGGGACATTTTCAAACTGCAGGATACGGCTAAACTGAAAAAACGCCAATAAAATTTTGAATCAGGATATTTTTTTACGGCAAACCTGGCCAGCTGAAGGGATTTTCTTAAATCATCGGATTTAAAGTGCGTTTGCGCCAGCCAATAACAAACGCCGTCACCGATAATCGCCGCGTTTTTGTCCACGGCAAGCGTATCAAGAATACGCAATGCCCGGTGATAGTTACCTTTATTATAAAAACACCTTGCCAGGTACAGTTCCGCCTTATAGATATTGCTGCTTCGCGGATAGCTTTCGATAAATTTTTGGAAAGACGTTGTTGAAGCATCATAGAAACCATCGTTAAAATTCTTAGCGGCGTTATAAAAATCTTCCTGCTCTTTGTCCAGGGAAAAACCGGCGGGCGGCGCAAAAAAGCCGAGAAATAAAAACGCGGCCAGGCTGTAAATTTTTAATTTGTAATTTTTGATTTTAAATATTTTCATGTTTATAAAAAGAAAACCCAAATGATAATTTTAAAATTGGCACTCATTATTTTCTTTGTGCGCTTTGTGCCTTAGTGGTAAATCTTTTGGTTTTTTTATTTTAGCCCAGCTTAGCTTTCAAGAATTTACCCGTATAGGACTGGGGACATTTTACGATTTCGCGCGGCGCGCCGCAGGCGACGAGGCGGCCGCCTTCCTCTCCTCCTTCCGGGCCAAGATCAATGATATAATCGGCGTTTTTAATCACATCAAGATTGTGCTCGATGACCAGCAAGCTGTTTCCCTTATCCACCAGCCGCTGCAAAACCGCCAGCAGTTTATTCACGTCCTCAAAATGCAAACCGGTCGTCGGCTCGTCGAGGATGTAAATCGTCTTGCCGGTAGCCTTTTTGCGCAGTTGGCTGGATAGTTTTATCCGCTGCGCCTCGCCGCCGGAAAGGGTCGTAGCGAATTGCCCCAGAGTAATATAACCCAAGCCCACGTCCTGCAAGGTCAGGAGAATATTGCGGATATGGGAAAAATTCTCAAACAACGCCAGGGCACTGTCCACGCTCATCTCCAGCACATCCGAAATCGTCTTCCCCTTAAACGCCACCTCCAGGGTCTGCTTATTAAAACGTTTTCCCGCGCACACCTCACACGGCACGTGGACATCAGGGAGAAAATGCATCTCAATCTGCTTTATCCCGTCACCCTTGCAGGCTTCGCAGCGGCCGCCCGCGACGTTAAAGCTGAACCGGGAAGCGGTAAAGCCGCGGGAACGCGCCTCGGGAAGCTTGCTGAAGATATCCCTTATATACGTATAAACCCCGGTATAGGTGGCGGGGTTGGAGCGCGGCGTCCGGCCAATCGGCGACTGGTCGACGATAATGACCTTATCGATATTATCCAGCCCTTCAATCTTATTAAATTTTCCCGGCTTTTCCTTGGAATCATAAAGCCGGCGCGCCAGCGCTTTATAAATGATATCCTCAACCAGGGTCGATTTACCCGAACCGGAGACGCCGGTAACGCAGGTAAATACACCCAGGGGAATCTTGATATTGATGTTCTTAAGATTATGCTCTTTCGCGCCTTTAATCACTAAGCACAGCTTGCCCTTGAGACTCCTGCCCTGTGAAGGCGAATCGATTTTCTTCTTACCGCTTAAATACTGCGCGGTTGGCGTGTTCGATTTCAGCAAGTCGGAAGTCTTGCCGGTGAAAATAACGTTTCCGCCGTTCACGCCCGCGCCGGGGCCCATATCTATCACCCAGTCGCTGGAACGAATTACATTCTCATCATGCTCGACGACAATCACAGTATTACCTAAGTCACGTAAATTTTTCAAGGTATTAATAAGCTTGATATCATCACGGGAATGCAGGCCGATGGTCGGTTCATCAAGGATATAGATCACGCCGGAAAGCGCCGAGCCGGCCTGTGTGGCCAACCTTATCCGTTGCGCCTCGCCGCCGGAAAGCGTAGAACTTAAGCGGTCTAAAGACAAATAATCCAGGCCCACGGCGATACAAAACGAAAGCCGTTCGCGTATCTCTTTTACGATATGGCGGGCGATAGTTTCCTCATAAATCGTTAATTTAAGGCGGTTGAAGAAATCATGGCAATCCTGGATACTTAAGGTAATAATATCCCAGATCGACTTTCCCTCTACAAAAACAAATAAGCTTTCCTTCTTTAACCGCTTGCCCTTGCACTGGGGGCAGGGAAGTTTGGACATATACTTGGCGACTTCTTCTTTTACGTATTCGCTGTCGGTAGTATTGAAAACGCGCAGGCGGTTAGGGATAACACCCTCGAAGGGTTTACCCCACACAACGATAACCTCGCTGCCATAAAGAATCGCAGCGCGCGTCTCTTTAGGCAAATCTTTAAACGGCGTATCCAGGGAAAACCCGGCGGCCTCCGATAATTCCCGCAACAACGCCCGGTAGTACATCATCGAGCCGCGGCTGCCCCGGCGCCAGCATTCGATTGCGCCTTCGCGAATGCTCTTGCCTTTATCGGAGATAATCAAATCTTCGTCAAACTCTAATCTTGTTCCCAAACCATTACACGCCGGGCACGCCCCGTAAGGCGAATTGAAGCTGAACACGCGCGGCTCCAAACCGGCCAGGGATATACCGCAATTCGCGCAGGTAAGCTTGGTATTAAAAAGCATCTCTTTATTTTGCGTCTCGTCGTAGATGACCACCAAGCCGTCGGAATGCTTCAGCGCCGTCTCCACCGAATCAGCGATACGCTTGCGATATTCCGGGGACAATTTGATCCGGTCGACCACGATTTCGATACTATGGATTTTATACTTCTCAATTTTTATCTCTTCACTTAATTCATAGATGTTGCCGTCAATGCGCACTCGGGAAAAACCTTCTTTAAGCAGCCGGGCGAATAACGCCTGATGCTGGCCCTTTTTCCCGCGAATCACCGGCGATAAAATATAAATCTTACTCTCTTGTGCCAAGCCCATCACTTTATCAATAATCCCCTGGCTGGTCTCGCTCTTGATCGGTCTTCCGCACTTATGGCAATGGGGCTTACCGATACGGGCAAACAGCAGGCGCAGGTAATCATAGACTTCGGTCTGCGTGGCGACGATCGAGCGCGGCGAACCGCCGGCGGTCCTCTGCTCGATAGCAATGGCGGGAGACAAACCTTCGATATGCTCGACATCCGGTTTTTGCAATTGTTCCAAAAATTGGCGGGCGTAACTCGACAGGCTTTCCACGTAGCGGCGCTGGCCCTCGGCGTAAATCGTATCAAACGCCAGACTGGATTTCCCCGACCCGGACAAACCGGTGATCACAACAAATTTGTTTTTGGGAATCGACAGGTCGATATTCTTTAAATTATGTTCCTTGGCACCTTTAATAATGATGAAGTCGTTCATAGTTGGTTATCTTTTTATATCCCGCTTCGTTTCTTGTTCCTATTTTCTAAACGAATTGGCACCGCGCAAACGCCTTCCCTCATTTAGTCAGCTTCTATGGTCATATTAATCACTACAGAAACGGATTGTATACGGCTATCTTTCTTTAATTCATCCACCGTTTCACATTCTTTGCCCACGGAGCAGCTTACTGCTACATTGCACGGGCCCAAAAGAACCTGCTTAAACTTAGGCTTCACCAGGCCGTTCCACTGGGGCAAATACCATAAGATCCGGCCGGAATCGGCGGGAAAAACATCTTGCAGGCGGTTTTTTATATCTTGTTGATTTGTCCGATGACAACCATCCGTTCCGCAAACTTCCTGGTCAAAATAACCATTATCCATCAACCAGTTAAAAATTGCTTCCCCATTTTCCGGAAAATCTCTTTTAATAACATCCCTTAAGGCACTTCCCCTGTCGTCAGAATTGTCGGGGCCACGCCAAGATACGCTAACCCCGTCGAGACCGGAAAGATATTCTTTCACTGTTTTTCTATCGACGCCCCATTTTCTATCAAGAAGTACTTTCTTATCGACTCCCTTGACAGATTGGCCGTCTGCCCCATAGCTATAGTATACCAGCGGCGCGGCATTATAAAATAATCCGCTTTTATTGACGATATCGATATAGCGCTGCACGTCATCACCTAAGACCTCCATCACATAGGGATAAGGGTCATCCCAGCGAAGCACATTCAAATTATATTGCTGCAAAATCCGGCCGGTTTCTTCTTCCGTAATTCCGGGAGCAAAATTAATTTTCAGGCGGCCGGGTTCATACATTCCGGAAAGCCTGCGGCAGTCATCATCATCTTTTTGATAACGGTTCCAAGCAAAACAATAAACCGGTTGGAATAAAAATATAACTCCCGAGAAAACGATGCTCATAACTTTTAAAAAATTATTCGGCAACATAATTATCCCGCGAATCAGTAAAATTCGCGCCTCCATCACCATCGCCCCCGGCGGCCCTATACAATAAATTCAGAGGACACACAACTTATTTATCCCCGCCCCTCTTTCTTTTATTTTTTCCCAATCTGTGAAAATCTGAAAAAGTCTGCCGCTTAGGCGACCATATAGACTATACTTTAGACTTCCCCGGTATTCCGGGAAATCTGTGGACAAAAATTTTTGTCTTTCGTTTATCCCTTCCCATCTTCTTTCATCCCTCATCCTTCTTCCCTCATCCTTCAACTTTTTTCCCACGCCTTCTCACAATAACTGCCTCGCTATCTTATGCAACTCGTCATTCGCCAGCGCCAAAACCTTTTTTTCACCGCGCGGGAATAATATTCTTTTTCGGTCTTGATAAGCTTCTCGCTTTTAATTTCTTAAAAACAATTCTTTTTGCTTCGGCGAGAATACCTGAGACAGGGCATATTCAAAGCTCATCTCCTCTTTGATGCTCCAGCCCTAAAGACATGATACTTAATTATTACCCCGCGCTTCTCTTACTATTAATGCGCGAGCGCGATAAGGGGCTGACCTTCTTTTCTGCCGATAACCTCACAGAGTTACTATCCTCAGTCCATTCCAACAGTTTCTGCCGCAGTTCTTCTTTGGACGGCAGGTACAATTGATATTCCTTAGCGTGAATATTGGCGCCTTTAGGAAGGGTGATATCGACCAGCGCTTCGCGGTTTTTGCGGCATAGAATAATGCCGACGAGAAAAACATATTGCGACCAGCTTAAATTAAATACCGGTTTGATTGGTCGAAGATATTTGCCAGACGACATCTGGCGTTTTCCGACGTCAACAGATTTGGCAGATGACATCTGCCAAATCTGTCCTGCGCGGCTTTGGTACACCAGATAAAACTTGCGCATATTTCTTAAATTTCTCTCTGAAAAACCCGACCCAAACTCCGTGGTTAGATTAGCTGAAAGATCGGCAAGAAGCTGTTTTCCATACTGCGCGCGGACAGACCCCTTTTGTTCATGTTCCACAATTCTACGGCCAACCTCAAAACAGGTATGCACTTGAATATAATCAATACTTCCGGCCACAGCGCTTCTTGCCGCTGTAATCAGACTGCGTATTTCTTTAAACAACGTTGAATTAACAATGTTTACCGTTTTACTCATTTAGCATCCTCCACGACAGCTTTCACGGATAAACGTTATTACATAAGGGTTCGGGAGACGATACTTAATCCCCCGCTCCCCTCTTCCCTCATCCTCGCCATTTGCTATAAAACGGCAAATGGCGAGGTCTCGCCAATTTATTAACCAAATTGGCGGACTTCAACCCCCATCCTTCTTCCTTCAATATTACCCTGTACCACCCGCACAGGGTAATATTATAACCTCAACATGGTATCTTAAAAAGAAGAAAAAATTGGTTGGATTATATCTGCGGCAAAAAATCTTAGATTATTTTTTTCTCGGTGAGCTCTGCCCTCTTCGAGGAGGCTTCGCTTCGCTGCGTGCTGCCCTCTGTGTAAAAATTCTTGTTTGCTCTTAGAACCTTGACAATAAAGATAAGTATGCCAGAATAATACCCATGAAATCTACTGGCTGGAGCATAAAAATAATATGAAAACCATAACCAAAGAAGAGATAGCCCGGTTGGCAATCCAAAGATACGAGGGAACGATTCACCTGGTCGCTTCGGCTCAGGACTTAGAGCGGGCGGTTGATGTAATTCGAAACGAACAGGTGGTGGGACTGGACACCGAAACGAAACCCGCGTTCCAGAAAAATCAATTCCACTTGCCCTGCCTGGTACAGATCGCCACCGCATCCGCGGTGTATCTTTTTCAACTGAAGCAAATGGAATTTTCCGGCGCGTTGGCCGAAGTGCTGGAAAATCCGGCGCTGATCAAGGCCGGCGTCGGGTTGGCTCATGATTTATCGAGCCTTAAGAAGGTTTTTCCCTTTGGGCCTCAAAGCATTGTTGACTTAAGCCTTGTGGCGCAACGGCAGGGCATCAAACAATCAGGCATACGCAATCTGGCCGCGCGGCTGCTCGGGTTTCGCGTCACCAAGGGCCTTGCCACTTCCAATTGGGACAGGCCCCGGCTGACGCCACAGCAAATCGTTTACGCCGCCACCGACGCGTGGGTTTGCCGGGAACTCTTCCTGCGTTTTCAGCAACTCGGGTTCCTCGATCCGCAAAGCAAAAACAAAAACATCAGATATTAAAAGTGGTAAAAATTCTTGCCTGTTCTTAGAACCTTGACAACGAAAATTATCGTGCCAGAATAATATCCATGAAATCCCATTGGGCGGAGTACAGAAATAAAAAAATCTTCATCGCCGATTATTCCAATTTTGAGAACAACATCGGACGCCTTAAAAATGAGATTGCCGAGGTAACTTTAGCGTTGTCTAAAGAACCGACCGAATCAGTACTATTATTAGTGGATGTAAGAAATACCATTGGAACCAAAGAAGCGGCCGACGCCCTAAAGGCCTCGGCCGCCGCGCTGAAAGACATCACCATAAAAACAGCGGTAGTGGGCGTAAGCGTCTTTACCAAACCGATCATGCTCGCGATTTCTTTCTTTTCCCGAATGGAATTAAGACCGTTCGACAACAGCGAAACGGCGGGAGACTGGCTCACCGAATAACTCTCCGAAAACACACCGCTAAGTTCACGAATAAACCATATAAGCATTACAGTTTATCGCCGTAATTCTAAATTATAAAATCTGGATAAAACCAAAAACCTACCACCAAGGCACAAAGTACACAAAGAAAAAATAAAGCAATTATCATCCTTGGTGTCTTTGTGGTAAGATTTAGGTTTGAAGTTTTTTGCCTTTTCGGTGTTTTTAGTGCCTTGGTGGTAAAAGCTTTATGGTTTTAAATCTTTTCTTGTTGCCTTGGTAGTAAAAATATCCGATTGGGTTAACTACCGATTTTAAACGAAGAGAATATTTTTCGCAGGAGCGCCTGGGCAGAAAGAATCGCTAGGGCGCTGGTCTTGGGATTGGTTTTCGCGGGGACGTTTTCTACTTCGATATTAATCCGGGCCTGTTCCGCTTCGACTTCGATGCGGTGGACATTACGTTTTAACGCCGGATTGGCCTTGATGCAGACTTCGACGTCTTTGCGGCCGGCGGCCAGATAAAGCGTAGCGGCAACATTGATATTCTGGGGAAAATTAGCGATCGCTTCTTTTACCGTGCCCCGAAAAATAACCTTCTCTTCGGTAAGGCCGGTAATGTCGATATTCTTTTTCGCTAAATAGGCCGCGCCGACAAAACCAGCCGGCGGTTTAGAGGTAACCAGGGAAATCTTTTTTATCCCGCCATGGACGCTTAAGGCGCCCAGGCCGTCCGCCCCGCAAATCGCGCCGGAGGGGACATAAATTTTAACGTGGTTTTTTTCCGCTTCGGCAATAATATCATCGCTGTCAAGCAGCGCGCCGACGCTGAGGATAAAAACGTCTTTTTTTTCCTGAACCGCTTTCTTTAAAACATATTTCGCCGCCTCGACCGATGCCGCTTCGATGACCAAATCGCTTTTTCCGATCAGGCAGTCGATCGCGCAGATGTCCGGCACGGGATCCAGACGGTTTTTCAAATTCTGCGCGGCTTTTTCGTCTTTATCAGCTAAAGCGCACAAGCAAACCTGCTCCCGCATATCTTTATTTAAAAAAAGAGCGATCCCGGTACCGATCGACCCGCACCCGACAATCCCTATCTTTGTTTTCATATTTATTAATGAGACTTCGCCGAAATCAAGCCCGAAGTCAGCCAATTCGTTTCACGAATTGGCTAGATCTCGCTATCCGTAGGATAGTGGAGGCGCAGATTGAGGCGGTAGTCGAATTACCCCCGTAGGGGGTTGAAACTTCGTAAAAAATAAATATCCTCCGCTCCGCGGATAAAAAAATACTGCCCATCCTGTAAATCATAAAACCTTGACAGGATAATTTTTATCATGTAAATCCTGTCAATATTGGTTTTATTTCTTTGGCAACCCCGCGCTATCTTGTCGGTATCTTTATAACCAAATTATCAATCAATCTGGTTTTGCCCACAACAACCGCCAAAGCAATTAAAACCTTGCCGTTCATCTTTTCCACCGATGTTAAGCTGTCGGCATCCATGATTTCGATATAGTCTATTTTAGCATTTTTATGGGAAAGAACGATAGTTTTCATCAACGAAATAACTTGCCCACTTTCCCTTACTCCGGCGTCAACTGCCCGCTTCGCCTCCCGGAGGGCGATATCTAAGCATAAAGCGTTCCGGCGCTCTTCCCGATTAAGATAGGCGTTACGCGAACTCATCGCCAGGCCGTCCGGTTCACGGACAATCGGCATCGCTTCTATTTTTACGGAAAAATTTAAATCACGCGCCATCCGTTTTATCACCTGAAGCTGCTGGTAATCTTTCGCGCCAAAATATGCGGTATTCGGCCGGATGATATTAAATAATTTAGCTACGACCGTGCAAACCCCATTAAAATGACCCGGCCGGGAAGCGCCGCACAAAGGCTTGCTCAAACACCGCTCTTCTACGTAAGTTGAAAAATCCGCCGCATAAATCTCCCCGGCGCCGGGAAAGAATAATAAATCTACGCCTTCTTTTATAAGCAGAGTTTTATCTTTACCGAAAGGCCGGGGGTATTTTTTCAAATCTTCTCCCGGCCCGAATTGCGCCGGGTTAACAAAAATACTGGCAACGACAAAATCGGTATCCCTCTTAGCCCGGCGCACCAAAGACAGGTGGCCGTCGTGCAACGCGCCCATCGTCGGGACAAAACCGATTGATTTACCTTTTCTTTTCGCCGCGTTAACGGCTTCGCGCGTGTGATCAATAGTTTTTGCGATAATCATAGGTTATAAGATACCGGCTAATATTTTTCTTTTATGCGGCCGGACTAAAGGGTGGTTTAAAATCTGCGGTTCGATTTCCAGCAAGGGCACAAGCACAAACCGGCGTTCGAACATCCGGGGATGGGGGATTATCAGGCCATCCTCGCTCATGTTCACCTCATCGTAAAGCAATACGTCGAGGTCGATATTGCGCGGCCCGTTTTTAACGGCGCGGACACGGCCCATCCTGTTTTCGATACCCTGCGTTACTCTTAATAAACCGTGGGGAGAAAGTTCGGTCCGGACTTTAATGACCGCGTTTAAAAATTTTGGCTGTTCTATCTCGCTTACGGCGTCGGTCTCGATGACCGAGGAAACTTTTTCGATGATTATATCCGAACAATCGGAAAGCAACCGCAGAGCCTCCTCGATCGATGACTCCCGGGCTCCCAAATTAGAACCTAATCCGATAAAAACTTTCGCCATATAAAGATTACAACGCCAGGGCTTTTTTTACCGCGGCAAGCAGATCATCCACGATAATCGGTTTTACCAACAATGAATACCTGCCCTTGATGGTGGCCATGACGTTTTCGGCGCGCTCGGCCAAACCCGTCATAAAAATTATGGGGATATTGCTGGTCACTTCGTTTTGCGCAAGCTCTAAGGCAATATCTTCACCCTTCATATCGGGGATAAGCATGTCAAGCATGATTAAATCGGGTTTTACTTTCTTGACTAAACCTACAGCTTCCTGGCCGTTGGGAGTAGCATAGGTCTCATAATTGGAAAATTTTAGAATCTTACCCACAAACTCCAGGGTCTCCGCTTCATCGTCGACGATTACTATTTTTTTCTTAACATTATTCATATGGTTTACATCCCGGCCCGCTCAATCCAGGGATTTAAAATATAACATATTCACCGATGAAGTCAATTTTAAAATTCACCTTATTTGACAAGTCTTCGGATGCAGATAAAGCGGTTCCAGTTTATCCAACGGGGTAAACTTTTTCTTAACAAATAAATCTTGCGCGAGCATAGCGAGGTTTTTGGCATCGGGATAAAACGGCGCGGGATGGAATAGGCTGCACGCGCCGAGTTTGCGGCTTTGTTCGATAAGATTAGCGTCGCTGGTAACTAAAAAATAACCGTCTTTATTTTTTATAAAACTTGCCAAATCGCAAAGTTTTTCCTTTTCCGTTATTGCTATTTTTCCCTTTTTTACCGCAAACGCGGCGGTATAAGCAAGGCCTTTACGCGCGTCGCCGATAACGGCTATTTTATCATACCGGCCCCTGAACCCGTAAGCGATTGAAAAAAAACTGCCTAAACTTATAACCGGGATACCCGAGGAAACGCTGAACGCCTTTGCGACGCTAAAACCAATACGCAATCCCGTGAACGAACCCGGACCCCGGCCCACGACTAACGCGTCGAAATCTTTCAAAACCAGATGAAACTTCTTAAGGTATTTCTGGATACGCGCTACCAGCTTCGATGACCCGAAACGGACATTCTCATTATGGCTGACGACAAATTTATCTTTATAAAAAAAACTTAACGATAAGTTAGTCGTAGAAGTGTCAAATGATAATAAGTTCATAAAAAGTTGGGCCGGTTGAGCCTGTTAGGCCTGTTGTGTCCATTAAGTCCGTTTAACCAGTTTGTGCCTGTTGGGCCTGTTTAGCCCGTTAGGATATGTTACCTCTGCAACCGGCTCAACTGGCACAACTGGCTCAACCATCTCAACCGACCCAACTGACTCAACCGGCACAACCGGCTCAACAAAATTAACGTTTTTCTTTTACCGCAATCCTGCGGCTGTTCTCTCCCAGATAGGAAAAAGTTATCTTGATATAGCGGTTAAGTAGGGCCTCGATCTTTTCGCCCCACTCGATTAAAAAAATAGCATGATCGGAATAAATAAGATCATCGATTCCCAACTCAAATAAATCTTTTTTTACATCCAAACGGTAAAGATCAAGATGATGGATATCAAATCCTTTAAGTTTATATTCCCGCATCAGAGTAAAGGTAGGGCTTAAAACTTTTCCTTTATAACCGAAGCCCTTAAGCAAACCCCTGATAAACGTCGTTTTACCGCCGCCTAACGCGCCTTCAAAAAGAACGACATCGCCCGGCCGCAGGCGGCGGCTAAGCTTACTACCGGCGAGAATCGTTCCTTCAGCGGAATGCGTCTCGATAGTTTTTACCATTAGAAATGCGTATATCCTTTAACTTGTAAATCTTCTATTTTTTTGCCCGTATCAATTTTATAGCCGAAACTTTTATCTTCAATCCTGCCGACGCAATAAAATTTCTTCTTCAACTCGCGAAGTTTACGCTCCCGGCGGTCAACGGTAAAAATAAGTTCATAATCTTCCCCGCGGTAAAAATCGGCCTCGCCGTAGGTTGTCGGTATGCTTTTCTTAAACAACAAAGCTCCCTTTTTGCTTTCCTGTAAAATCCGGTAAAGGTCAAGAACAAACCCGTCAGTAATATCGATCATTGCGTTAATCTTAAAATTAGCCGCCAGATAAGATGCCTCTTCGATGCGCGGGGCGAAAGCTTGGGCAAACTTACGCTCCCCCAGCTTTCCCGTGATAAAAATATAATCGCCATGTTTTGCGCCGGAGCGCAAAACATATTTATCGGCTGTGCCGACGCCCCATACGTCCATAAACAACTTTTTTGAACTCGCGGTATCACCGCCCACCAGAGAAAAATTGTATTTTTTACCTAATTCGAGAATACCGGCCAGGATCATTTTAAGGGCAGCGGTATTCACGTAAGCCGGCTTGCCCAGCGACACGCCGATGAATTTCGGCTTAGCCGCCATGGCGGCAAAATCGGATAAAACCCTCGCTATGGCGCGCCGGCCGATATCTTTAAAACCGGTCTTTCCAATCTTAAAATGCACACCCTCGATAAATAAATCGCTTTTAAGAAGAAACTTTTCCCTGCCCAGGCGGACCACCGCGCAATCGTCACCGATACCGACAAGAACATTCTTGTCTTTTTTAACCTGTTTTTTTAAAAATTCTATCCAACCTGATTCAGTCATATGATTTACCCATTGACTATACACCGCTGCCTGTTTGGCAAGCAACGCCGAATACTTTATCGCCAAACTTTTTGCCGGGATATACATCTTTAAAAAGTCTCATTAATCAATCGCATAGCTTGTTTTTTGTGCTATTATAAACTAAAGGTAAAGTTTGGCAATTTATTTCTTTGACTTTAACCTGGGCTGATATTATAATTTTCTTTATACAACGACATTCCACCGGCATATCCTGCCATAAAAAAATTAGTTTTGTTTAAAAATTTCGAAGGAGGCAAAACATGGACAAGGTAGATCCTAATAAAAGAGTATGCGCGCTGGTGATTGATTTTTTGATCATATCTTCAATTAATACCTCGCTAAGTTTTTTACTGCACATCAATAGAGCAAAACCATTTTTCTCTTTGTTATCTTTTCTCTTTTATGTTTTTCGTGATTCCTACCATGGGCAAAGCCCGGGGAAAATGCTTGTCGGCCTGCAAGCAACCGATCAGAATGACAAGCCCACAGATTACGCCGCTTCTTTTAAAAGAAATATCATCCTGTTTTGGCCGATTGTTTTTTATATTTTCATTCCGGCGCCAAAACCAGAAATACATGCCCTCAACCAGGCAGACCTACCTACGCTGGTTCGCCTGGGCTTAAACGCTATAAACGCGGCGATATCAATTATTGAATATATTACGGCAACCCGAAGAAAAGACGGCAGAAGAATGGGCGATATGTTGGCAGGTACAAAAGTCATAGATTTAAAGCCGGAAACACCGGGATGGATTTTTGCCGTCATAGCTGTAGTGCTTATCGCCATTCATATTTTTATCGATATGTTGTTGACGACAAAACCGTAAAGGGTATTTTATGGGGCGCAAAAGCGAAAACATTCTTAACGATATCCTGGCAACCGCCAAAGATATTTCCGGCAAAATCAATAAGCGCGAGCCGACGCATGAAGAAGTAGAAAATATTTACAATCTTTTTAATGAGTTGTGCGACTTATATATGGACGCCGAAGAAAAAACGCGAACGGATATCCGCGGCTATGTCCGATCCCTCAGGGAACGGGCAATTTATGTCGTCTCCGGCCTTCTCTATAGCTATATCGTAAAAGCGTCCGAACACATCAAAACTGCCGACGACCAGGCCTGGCTGTGGCGGGGATCGGCCGCCGCCTCCATCGAAGAGGGTTTGCTAGATTATAAAGATCTGCTGGTTTCGCTCAGCCATTTGTTTATCGCGGGAGAGCGCGCCGGCCTTGACGTAAAAAGCTTCTTCCAGCGAACCGCAGAAATCTCCGACAAAACCGTTTCCCGCCAGGAACAATCAACCTATACTCTCCTTGTTTCTTTTCATCAATCTGATTTTCTAAAAATGATGAGGGAAAAACGCGTATAAGCACAACAGGAAAATAATATGGCCTTAACCGGAAAAATGCGTTTACGCAACCGTATTTTTTGGCATCCGAAGGTTATCTTTTGCGCCGCAAAAAATAATTTATATTTTTATCGAACGGCGGCCTGATTACCCCTCGATCGGTAACAATCGCGGTAATCAATTTATGCGGAGTTACGTCGAAGGCGGGGTTGTAGACTTGAGCTTTTTCCGGCGTAACATAAACTTTCCCTAAAATCTTCCGGACTTCATCAGGGCTCCTCTCTTCAATAGGAATATCCCTGCCTTTTCTAAGATTTAAATCGAAAGTACTGAATGGCGCGGCTACGTAAAAGGGGATTTTATGGTACTTAGCCAGAACCGCGACTGAGTAGGTACCGATTTTATTAGCCGCGTCTCCTTCGGCGGTTATCCGGTCGGCCCCGACGAAAATTTTATCGATTTTCCCCTGAGCCATTACGTAACCGGCCATATTATCGCAAATAACCGTAACGGGAATCTTATGCTTCATCAGCTCCCAGGCGGTCAACCGCGAGCCCTGTAACAACGGCCGGGTTTCATCAGCGTAAACTTTTATGTTTTTATAGCGCCGGGCTGCTTCATAGATTACCGCCAAAGCCGTGCCTTCACCGCCGGTAGCGAGAGAACCGGCGTTACAGTGCGTCAATATCACATCGTCCGGCTGAACCAGGCTCGCGCCGAACTTACCTATTTTCGCGCACAATTCCCGGTCCTGGCGGTGAATCGCTTCAGCCTCCGCCAGCAGAAAACACTTTATCGCGTTAATATCCAGATGTTTTTTACTTTCCAGAATATTTTTCAAGCGCTTTAATGCCCAGGCCAGATTTACTGCCGTAGGCCGGCAGCTCTGCAGATAATCGATTGTTTTTAAAGTCTCGTTATAAAAACTGCCCCTTCGGCTGTTCTTGTTTTCTTTTACCGCGACCCAAACGCAATAAGCGGCGAACACGCCGATCAAAGGCGCCCCGCGCACCTGCAATTCTTTGATTGCCCGGTAACCCTGCCGCAAGCTGGCACATTCTCTCCATACTTCTTTCGAGGGAAGTTGAGTCTGGTCTAAATAGAAAAGACGGTTATTTTTGAATCTTATCGCGAGCATCCTTTCTCCTCCACAAACCGGCCAATCCCGTGACAATCGACTTGCTGAACATCTGCAATAATAAAATTATTCTTACCAAAAAACTCTTTTTCAGATCGATTGCGGCGAAACGGCACATCTCCGCGCAGCACAAACAACTGATACATTCCTTATAATCGATAACCGCCTTGCCCTTTATCGTAGTAATAGCTTTTTTCGGGCAAACCGTGCCGCACGCGCCGCAGCTGACGCATTTTTCGAAATTAATGCGCGGATAAAATTTTAAAATAGCCTTGAGGATATTAACCGCCCCGCCGGGGATATTATTCAAAATCGAAGGCGACGGTAAAACAAAATCTCTTGCCAGAGGAAAATTTCCGGCATCGGAGATAATTTCCAATTCTTTTTCATCCAGCATGCCCCGCTCTTTCGCGGCTTTTATTAACGGGTGGGCATCATCCTTTATGTTTAGCAGCCGGCCGACGGCAAAATCAGCGTAAAGCGCGTTGTCGGACAGGATAATCACGTTCAGCTTCCTCGGCGTGCCTTTTTTAGACGGCCCCGCGCCTTCCATCGCCAGTATCCCGTCGATGATATTAAGGCTGGGTTTAACCATCCCATTAAGCTTTAATAATATTTCTACGAAATTTTTAGGCTGAGGATAATTGATATGTAGTTGGCTCTTATGCAAACCGCTGATACAGCCATAAAGGTTTTTGACCGCTAAAGTCAAAATCGTCAATTCGTGAGTCTTTAATTTAGGCAGGTTGATTATTTTAAACGAACCGTCAGCCCACCAGCATAAAGGAATGCCTTCGCGCAATACGCTGCGCTCCGGGTTGAGAAGTTCGAAACCGTAACGCTTTGCCGGCTCGCCATACCCGCACTCATTATAGATGTAAGCCATATCCTGGCTATCGATGAATCCCCCCGGCGAATCGGCAATCACTACAGGAAAACCCGCATCTTTAAAAATACTGCCTACTGCTTCGGCAATCGCCGGATGCGTAGTGACCGCGTCATCAGGCTTAGCCGGCATGAGTAAATTCGGCTTAAGCAATACCTTATCGCCGGCCTGAAAATAATTAGCCAGAGGAAAATATTTATCAATCGCAGCCTTGATCTTCGCCTTGAGAACCGCGACATCATAATCATCAATTTTTAATATAACTACTTTTTTTGCGTTCGGCATAACCTATCCTATAGTTCTTCCGTAATTACTATGGGGATTCTTAAATTAATCCTGTCGAAAGCATTTTTTCTCGAGGTTCATTCCAGTATTTTAAATACTCGCCTGCTGTTGTTAATCACAGAATTTTGCAAGTCGCCGACACTCACGCCCCGGATATTTGCCGCAAACTCATATACTTCTTTTATGTTAAGCGGGCTGGACGGCATCCGGTTTATTTTCATATACGGCGAATCGGTTTCCAGCAACAGGTTATCCCGGGGACAGGATTTTAAAGAGCTCAGCAAATCGGATTTTTTACGCAGGATGTTGAGCGAAAAAGAAGCAAAACCGCCCCTATCCGCAATCTTCTTTAGAGCTTCTACCTGGTAAGAAAAACAGTGGAAAACGATCGTTTCATAGGAATGGTAGAATTCGTCCAGGATATCAAAAATCCTCATCCCCTCCGTGCGGTTATGAATCTCGACCGGCAACCCGTTATTGATCGCCAGATTAATAAATTCTTTTAATACTCTTTCCTGCTTATCGGGGCTATCCGCCTGCGCGTCAAGGCCGATCTCCCCGACGGCAATTATTTTTTTATTTTCCGTTATTAATTGTTGGTACCGCGCTACCGTAGCGTCGTCAAACTGCGCGACGGAAAAAGGATGAAAACCTAAAGCGGAATATACAAAAGGATATTGTGCCGACAACTCTAACGATTTCCGGGAACTCGCTAAGTCAATGCTGGAATCAACAAAAGCATAAGCGGACCCGGCGGCTCCGGTTACTTCCTGAATCTGGAACGGCGATAAAGAATTTATATGGCAATGGGAGTCGATGAACATGTTTAATGCGTTGAGCCCGTTGAGTCCGTTTAGCCCGTTGTGCCTGTTGAACCCGTTAGAGATTTTAACACTACAACGGACTCAACAGGCTTAACCGGCTCAACGCCTTTACGTCTCTATCCTCGGAAACAACGGCGCTTCTTTCTTAATGGAATAACTCTTATATTTTGCCCAAACTGCGTCGCGGAAATCAAAAGTTTCCGGCAGCCCCAGCTGGCGCATTATCGAGGCGGCAGTCTGCGGGATTACCGGCGCAAGGTATATCGCGATAATCCGGATACCTTCTAAGAGCGCGTAAAGAAAATTGCGTATTTCCTCTTCTTTTTTTTCTTTAGCAAGGTTCCACGGCTTGGTATCTTCGACATACTTGTTCATAACCGAAGTAAACGCAAAAATGCTCTCCAGGGCGGCGCTGAAATCATAATCGTCCATGAGAGCAATATATTTAGTTTGCATGCTCTCAAATATTTCCTTAAAAATACCGGGGATGCCGGTATGAGAAGGATTTACCTTACCCTGTTCGTATTTTTCCGCCATATTAAGCGTACGATACACCAAATTGCCTAAATCGTTGGCGAGATCGCTGTTAACCCGGTTAACCACTGCCGTCCAATTATAATTTCCGTCTAAGCCCAGCGTAACTTCCCGCAAAAGGAAATAACGCATACCGTCTACGCCGATATCTTTTATCAAATCCAGGGGGTTGACGATATTACCCTTAGACTTGGATATCTTTTCTTCGCCGATCTTCCACCAGCCATGAGCGAAAATTGCCTTAGGCATCGGCAGATCAAGCGCTTTAAGCATAATCGGCCAGAAAATCGCGTGGTGGCGCAAAATATCTTTGGCCATAAATTGGATATCCGCCGGCCACCATTTCTTAAACTTTTTCTCATCCCCGCCAAATCCTAAAGCGCTGATATAATTGAGCAGGGCGTCGAACCATACATAAACGATATAATTATTATCGAGAGGAAAATCAATACCCCAGCCTACCCTTGTCTTGGGGCGGCTGATACATAAATCCTGAAGCTTATTGTTATCCAAAAAACCCATTACTTCGTTATGGCGGATTTTCGGCCGCACGAAACCGGGATTATCTTTAAGATACTGCTTCAGCCATGGTTCATATTGAGAAAGTTTAAAAAAATAGTTTTCTTCCTCAATCGTTTCCACCGGCCTCTTACAATCGGGACATAAATTTCCGGCGTCTTTTACCTGGGTATCGGTCCAGAACGCTTCGCAGGGAACGCAATACAGGCTATGGTACGTCGATTTATAAATATCGCCCTTGTCGGCTAATATTTTAATCGCCTTTTGCACCGCCTGCCGGTGACTGGCATCAGTAGTACGGATAAAATAGTCGTAACGGACACCGATTTTTTCCCACAGCCGGGAGAAGTTAAGCGACACTTCATCAACAAAATCCTGTGTGTTTTTACCGGCGGCTAACGCCGCTTTTTTTATTTTCTCACCGTGTTCGTCGGTCCCGGTAAGAAAAAAAACTTCGTCGCCTTTAAAGCGCTTAAAACGCGCGACGGCGTCGGCGATAATCGTAGTATAGGCATGTCCGATGTGCGGGGACGCGTTAACGTAGTAAATGGGGGTAGTAATATAAAATTTAATGCCGCTCGTTGGCGTTTTATCCATTTTTTTCTTTCAAAATCTTTCAAAAAAACATGCGGACGGAATTTTTTCCTGCCGCTAGGCAGGGCGGAACCGGAAAAATGCGTTCAGCGCATTTTTCCGGTTATTCATTGCTTTCGCCGGATGGTTCCATGGGAGGATAAGCAATCTTTTCGATTACGCCGTCTTCAAGTTGTACCAAGACGAGGCGCTTGAGAACATTTACCGAGGTTACCTTGCCCTTACCTTTAGGCGTTTCAATCGTCTGGCCTTCTTTAGGCAAACCCTTGGAATATTCTTTATAGGTCTTATATTCATAGAAAAGACAGCACATCAGGCGTCCGCAGATCCCGGAAATTTTTCCGCTGGATAACGGCAGCTTCTGGGCCTTGGCCATTTTTATGCTTACCGGCTCAAAATTTTTCAGGAACCTGACACAACAAAGGCCGCAACCGCAAGGACCGACGCCGCCGAATATTTTGGCTTCGTCGCGGACGCCGATTTGCCGCATTTCGATGCGTATTTTAAAAACTTTCGCCAGGTCTTTGACTAATTCCCGGAAATCAACCCTTCCTTCGGAAGTAAAATAGAAGATAATTTTTTTATTATCGAAAGAATACTCCGCGTCCACCAGCTTCATGGAAAGATTGTATTCCCGCACTTTCCTGGCGCAGATTCGCATCGCGTCTTTCGCCTTCTTCTTATTATTGTCGATCTGGGATATGTCTTCGGCTGAAGCCTTACGCAAAATCCCCTTAACGATAGTTTCCTTATTTTCGCCTTCGCCGATGCGCGGCGCTTCCGGATGCGAATCGGTTATTTCAATAACTTCCCCGTAATCAAGTCCCCTGTCCGCTTCAATTATAACGCAATCATTAACGCCGATATCGTCGCCGACTTCGCAATTGATAAGCTGCCCTTCTTTTCGCAATCTGATAACCGCCACTTTCATTTTCGTATTCCTCTGGTTTTTGCCACTAAGCCACAAAGACACTAAAATTATAAATACGTAATTTCATTTTAAATTGCTCATTGGCCATTTAACATTTTAAATTTTTAAAAAATGATAAATGTACGATGTTCAACGATAACTTTAAAATGATCATTGCTTATTTTCTTAGTGCCTTGGTGTCTTTGTGGCTGAATTTATAATTTCAGCCGGATCAAATTAAGCGCCAGATTCTCATTCACGGTATCGGCAATACCGTAAACGCGCATTGCTTCAGTAAGTAATTCCTGCGCTTTTTCCGCGGAATAACGCGTAAAAATTATCTCATACTCCCCGTTGTTTAGCAAACGATTATTGGCCTGCTGGCTGTCGCCGCTTGGCCATTCTCCTGAACCAGCGCCATGGCTGTTTGTCCCCGCGACGATATGGTCGCGTAACGCCGCGATGAGTGTCCACAGAAAAGCGTTTAATTTACGGCGATCGCCGAATTTATGGATTTTCCCCTCTAAAAAATCGTAGAGCACGCCCGGTTCAACGGCATCTACCTTTTCATTGAAGGGGAGAAAAATTTTACGGCAGCGCGAGATGATCGTAGGGAGCAATCCGTCGACGGTCCGGCTGCATACCGCGATAAAGGTGTTTTTCGGCGGCTCCTCCAGAGTCTTTAAAAAAGCGTTGGCCGCCGGTTCGCTGAAGCTCTCCGCCCCCTTCACAAACACAACCTTCTTTTTAAGCCGGAAACTTTTCAGGGAAAGAAAATACTGTGCTTCCCTTATTCTCTCTATTTTTATCGTCGACGGGTCAGGTTCGATGAGAAATACATCGGGATGTTTACCTTCCGCGATGCGGCCACAATCCCAGCAAGCGCCACAAAACCGGGGATGATCCTTGCAATTTATAAGCTTAAAAATATCGGTAACAACCGGATAGCCATCGCCGATAAATAAATACGACGAGCCGAGTAAATCATTCCGTTTGAGAAGCTCGAAATAATCCAGTATTTTATCGCGCATACGGTTATGTAGGGGCCAGCCTCGCGCCGGCCCTCTATGATTTATCTACCGGTAAATATATTTTACAGGGTATGGATATTTGTAACGGGCCGGGGCAAGCCCGGCCCCTACCCTATATCTTAAACTTCCTGCAAACCGTTTTTTCCACCCGTGGATAAATCTCAGCGAGGCTGCCGCCGGCGTCTACCACCTTCACGCGTTTCGGGTATTTTTTGGCGAGAGACAAAAACCCCCGGCGTAGTTTTTCATGAAAGACAAGCGGACGGCTTTCGATACGGTCTTTTTTCTCGATGCGGTTAAGCCCCACTCTCGGATCGGCATCAAGCAATATCGTCAAGTCGGGATTAACGCCTAAAGAAAACTTCTTTACTGCGTCAAAAACAATCTTCCCCAAACCTAAACCAATACCCTGGTAAACCAGCGTAGAATCATAAAAACGGTCACAAATCACAAAATCAAATTCTTTAAACGCGGCCTTAAGTTTTTCTTCGATAAGCTGGGCGCGCGCCGCCAGGTAAAGCAATAACTCGGTATGCGCCGACAGTTCACTGCTTTCTTTATCTAAAAGGATATGTCGTATTTTTTCTCCGATTTTTGTCGTCCCCGGCTCCCGGAAGACAATGACCGAAAAACCCTGTGCCTCAAGAAAATTCTTTAAGAAATTTATCACACTGCTCTTACCGCTGCCTTCGGTGCCTTCGATGGTTATGAATTTGGCTTTTTTAGTTTTCATATTTTTTAAACACAGATGATCACTGATTGGAAGATACAGATGATCGCAGATAAAAAATCAACTATATTTTCCTTCTCCAGGCGGTTTGGCCGTCTTTACTGTCTTCCAAAATAACTCCTGCCGCATCCAACCCCTTACGGATATCATCCGCTTCTTTATACTTCTTTTCTTTACGCAAGCTATTTCTTTTTTTGATTGCCAGGTCAATTTGTTCTTTTTCGCTCATTTCACCCGTTATCATACATCCTCGCTCATCTCTTAATATAGCCGCCACAAAAGATAAAAAATTAGCCTTATCGTTTATATCTTTTTGTTTAAAAATATCGCCCTTGCCGGGAGATAACCCCAGGGCTTCCGCCATTTCTTTTATCGAATACAAAATATCAGACAGCTTATCATCTTTTAACGCATCGCCGCTTCCCATCAGCCGGTTGCATTCATGCACCGCGTCAAACACCACCGACAATGCCCTGGGCGTATTAAAATCATCATCCATATGGCTTACGAAAGAATCCCTGAATCCATTAAGTCCACCGGGCTTACCGGGAATATTCATCTTTTCCAATTTATCGACCACGATGACGATACTTTCATACGCTTTTTTTGCCGCTTCCATCTTTTCCCAGCTGAAATCTACCGGGCTTGAATAATGCGCCTGTAAATACATGATTTTTAAAACATCGGCGGGGTATTTACTTAAAACATCCCTGATGGTAATAAAATTTCCCAGAGACTTAGACATCTTTTGCGCCTCAATCGTTAAAAGCCCATGGTGTATCCAATAGTTGGCAAAAGGCTTGCCGGTAAGAGCTTCACTTTGCGCGATTTCATTTTCATGATGAGGAAAAACCAAATCCCTGCCGCCGGCATGGATATCCAGCGTGTCGACCTTAAGATATTTCTGGCTCATCACCGAACACTCGATATGCCAGCCCGGCCTTCCTTTCCCCCAGGGGCTCTCCCAAAACGGCTCCCCTTCTTTCGCCGCTTTCCATAAAGCAAAATCAAGAGGGTCATGCTTGCTTTCCGCGGTTGTCTTGCGCACGCCCTCCAGCATCTGGTCAAGGCTCTGGCCGGAAAGTTTGCCGTAACCTTTAAATTTACGCACGCTGAAATATACGCCGGTATTGGTGGCGTAAGCGAAACCTTTTTGGATCAAAGCCTGGATATAGGTAATCATTTCCGGGATATTTTGCGTGGCGCGCGGTTCAGCATCAGCGTCAGCAACTCCCAGGCTCCTTAAATCCTTTCGATACGCCGCAATATATTTCTCAACCAGATCAAGCCAGCCCACCTTCAGGTCGTTAGCGCGATTGATGATTTTGTCGTCCACATCGGTAATATTGCGCACAAACCGGACGTCATACCCGCGATATTTTAGATACCTCCTGATTACATCGAATACGTAAAGGCTACGGGCGTGGCCGATATGGCAATCGTCATAAACAGTGACGCCGCAGGTATACATATTCACCACCGGCGGATTGAGCGGCTTGAATTCTTCTTTTTGTTTGGTTAAAGTATTATAAATTCTTATCATATATATTTTTTGCTACGCAAAAAATATCCGTCATCCGCGTTCTACTAAAATATTAACAATACACGCGATTGAGTTGACGCCGCCTAAAATGTTAAGGCCTTCTTTGGATTTTATTTTCACGTTGATATTCTTACAGGAAAAAATATTTTCCAGTGATTTAGCCATTGCCGGTTTATGTTTTATAAGCCGCGGTTTTTCGGCAATAATTGTAATGTCCATATTGATAATTGCAAATTTATTTTTAATTTTATTCAGAATAAAATTCACGATTTGCTTACTATCTAAATTGAGATTTTTTTTATCCGAAGGAGAAAAAAAATCTCCGATATCGCCCAGGCCGCACGCCCCGCAAACCGCGTCGGCAGCCGCGTGCAAGACCACGTCGCCGTCGGAAACCGCGTCAAGAGACAATCCGCAAAGAATATGAACACCGGCAAGAATCAGCGGTTTTTTGGCCTTGCCAAACCGGTGGACATCAAAACCCAAACCTATTCTTGTATTATTGTTCATTAGAAATTAATTTTAAATTGAGCATTTGTCATTTAACAATTATCATTTTCCCCAAATCCACTGCCGACAGATTTGCCGATAAATCTACCCTGCGAACTCATTCCAAGGCAGATTTAATTATCGCTTTAGCGATAATTAAATCTTGGGGATACGTTATTTTTATATTAAGAGGGCTGCCGGCAACAACTTTTATTTTTTCGCCGGCCAATTCCACCACCCGGCCGTCATCGGTCACATTTTTATCCTTCAACCCGGCATACGCGCGCCGGATTAAATCTTTATTAAATCCCTGGGGAGTCTGGACTAAAAATATTTTTTTCCGCTCCAGCGTCTTCTCCACCCACCCATCGCCGATAAACTTAACCGTATCCCTTGCCGGCATACCGCAAATAACCGCCGGATACCGCCGAAGAGCAGCGATGACACGCGAGATTACCTCTTTAGTTACAAAAGGCCTGGCGCCATCATGGATAAGAACAAAATTGATATCTTCATCCAACGCGCTTAAACCGTTCCGGACAGAATCGTAACGCTCTTCTCCGCCTTCGACCAGCAAAACCTTTTCGTCTCTGATCAATTTTCGCGCCGCGGCAAAATGTTTCCCGCGCAAAACCATGACTATTTGCGCCACATTTTTTATTTTCCGGAAAACCGTATAGGTATGGTAGAAAAGCGGTTTACCGTTCAGCTGGAATAAAGTTTTATCAACACCCAGCCTCTTACTTTTACCGGCGCAAACAATAATAACGCCAATTTTTGCCATATACTTGTAAACGCATAGGGCAGGGCATAACGTAAATACAAAAACAATTCTTTGACTCTCCGTATTTACTCTATGCTCTATGCGCTATGCCTCTTTGTTTACCAGCTTCGTAAACACAATCCTGCCGGAGGGGCTCTGCAAAATGGAAGTAACTTCTACTTCCGCATTTTTGCCGATCAGCCAACGGGCATTTTCCACAACCACCATTGTCCCGTCTTCTAAATACCCCACCGCCTGATTATGCTCTTTTCCTTCTTTGATAAGTTTTAAGTTAAACCGCTCGCCGGCAACAAAAGTAGGCTTGAGCGCGTTGGACAGATCGTTAATATTAAGAACCTTTACGCCCTGCAGCTGTGCAATGCGGTTTAAATTATAATCGGTCGTCAAAATTCTTACGGTCAAACTGTACGCCATTTTTACCAATTTCTCATCAACAGTATCTACGCCCTCAACGTCTTCGTCGTAGATATCGACACTGGCATTCGGCAACGCCTTTAAAGAATGCAGGATCTCAATGCCTCTTTTGCCTTTCTGCCGCTTCATATGGTCGGTAGAATCAGCCAGGGCGCGTAATTCATTTAAAACAAAACGCGGCACCAGGAACCTCGCGTCCAGGAAACCGGTTTTGACGACATCCAGGATACGCCCGTCAATAATGCAGCTGGTATCCAGAATAATCTGCTCCTCTTTTAATTCCTGGCGCTGAAATTTAACATAAGGGATAACGATATTGAATTCGCTCCTTCCTTTAAGCCCGAGAGTCAACCCAAAATAAACACAGGTAATTGTGACAAAAAGATTTATATTTTTGCTGACATCTTCGTCGATATGGATGAATAGATTTAAAAAACTGCTGCTTAAGCGTGCCAGCAAAAGGCCGAGCATTATCCCGAATACCGCGGAGCTAAGGCCTTTTAACGAAACATTCCGGGCCGACATCTCGACAATAACCACGACAAACCCTATCGCGGCGCCGAACATCCCATAAGGGATACCCGAAACCCCGGAAGATCCGCCTAAAGAATAACCGGTAAACGTGCAGATAAAAATAAAAAATAAACGCAAAATAACAAGGCTCATTTTGACCTCCCTTTATGAAAACACTTTGTCCGCTACTTCCCCCAGCGAAGAAAATCCTTCTATTTTGACGGTAAACCCTTTATCGATATCCTTCAGGCTGCTTTCGGGCACAAAACATCTTTTAAAATTTGCCCGTTCGATTTCCTTTAAGCGCAGGTTTATATTATTTACTTTTCGCAGCTCCCCCGCTAAGCCGATCTCCCCGATAAAAACATTGCTTAAAGATACTTCTTTTTCTTTAAAGCTTGAAATGATGGCGATTGCCGCGCCCAGGTCGGCCGCCGGGTCATTTATCTTGATCCCGCCGGCGACATTCAAAAATATATCCTCTCCGGCCAGAGAAACCTTCAGCCTTTTTTCAATTATCGCGACAATCAGGGAAAACCGGTTGAAATCAAAACCCAGGCTGCGCCGCCGTACTACGCCGAAAGTTGCCCTGCCCACTAAAGATTGCAACTCAATCAGAATCGGCCGCCAACCCTCGAGGGCACTAACCACACAGCTGCCGGAAATAGACGTACCGGCGTGCGGCAAAAAAATATCCGTAATTTTTTTTACCTCTTTCAGGCCGCAAGAAGTCATTTCAAAAACGGCGATATCGCCGACCGGCCCGAAACGGTTCTTGGAAGCCCGCAGCAGACGGTAATTCGACAAGCTTTCTCCTTCAAAATAAAGAACGCAATCCACGATATGCTCTAAAAGCTTGGGCCCCGCGATCGCCCCATCCTTGGTAACATGGCCGACAATAATTATAACAATGCCCAAGGACTTCGCGATTTGCGTAAGGTAATCGGCGCACCCCTTTATCTGATTCACGCTTCCCTTAGACCCCTCATACCGGGAAGAATACACGACCTGTATCGAATCAATAACCACAAATTGAAACCCATGCTCTTTAATGTGGCCGTAAACCCGCTCCAGGTCGTCTTCGCCTAAAATATAAAGATTCGAAAAATCGCCTTCAAAACGTTTCGCGCGCAACGCCACCTGCTGGGGGGATTCTTCGGCGCTGACATAAAGAGTTTTTTGACTTTGCGAAAGACGGGATGCCACCTCTAAAAGAATAGTTGATTTGCCTACACCCGGTTCGCCGCCGACCAGGACGGTCTCGCCGATAACCAAACCGCCGCCCAGCAACCGGTCAAATTCTTCTATCCCCGTGGCGATTCTTTTTCCCTCAATGCTTTCAATATCTTTTAAGAGCTTCGGCGCGGTTTCATCTTTTACTACCGATAATGTATCCTTTTCCTCCTTTTCCTGGTTAAAAGTTTCCCAACCGGAACAAAGCGGACACTTTCCCAGCCATTTTACCGATTTATACCCACATGACGAACAATAATACATATTTATATTAAAAACGGTTAGGGCAAGGGTAACGATGCCAGTATGGGTTATGGCTATGGTTAGGGCTGTAAATTTGCACCAGCCTTACCCCTTGCCCTTACCCAAACCGGCTTCCTTACCTTAGCCTTAGCCGATCCTTTAGTTATCTCTTTCTCTCTTCCCTCGGTTTATACAAAATTTTCCACGGATGCTCTTTCAAATCATCAAAAAGTTCTTCGGTCTTGCGATATAGGGAATCGTCGTACAGCAGTTTTCCTATAGTACCTTCCTTACCCTTGACGCTGGCAATAATACTTCTTATATCGGCGCTCGCTTTTTCTATATTTACCATGGCGTTTTCCAGTGATGTCTTCAATTTGCCTTCTTTGACGAACTTGGTTATTTCTTCCATCGTCATGTTAAACGTAACGAATACGTTAAAAAGTGGTATCGGAGAAATACCTTCAACAATCTCATCGGGCTTAAGATAACCGGCCCCTTTCTCCGGGGAAGGAGTTATCTCCATGTATTTCTCGCCGAATAAGCTCAGGCTGTTGATAAAAAAATGCGCATTGCGTGGAAGCTTGACGTCGCTTTGAATCTTGGCGTAAACATAAACAATCGGCGTATCTTTTTCACTTTTTATTTCAACCTTGTTTACCTCCCCTACGTCGACGCCGCAAAAACGCACGGGGGAAGCCGGCCGCAGACCTTCGGCAAAATTAAATTTAACTTTAACCACATAAGTTCCTTTAAACAAGGTAAGTTCCCTGATCGAAATAAGGCCGATAAAGATTAAAATCGCGGCAATAATAAAAAAGATGCCTAATTTAATCTCCACCATATAACGTCGTATATTCCATAGTTTGATATTCATTTTTGCCCTCCTTTAATGAGCAGATAACTTATGAAATTTTACTAAATTTCATAAGTTATAGGACGAAGTCCGTCTGCGAATTAAACCCCGCCCTTTTGGCTAAGGTTTAAAATATGTCCTTTCCTTTGAATGATCGATAAAGACAATTCCTGATAACGCCAAAAGGGCGGGGTGTAATTCACACTATTATTTTTTCATGCACTATTTGTGCGCCTGAAAAAATAATGTGTTCATTACACCTCCATCTCTTTTATCGGACCGGCGGAGCTACCCATTAAAAATTGGTGAACGCGCGGATCACGATTAGTTTTAAGGTCTTCCTTGCTCCCTTCAAAAATTATCCTGCCTCCCAATAAAAAAGCGAGGCGCTCGGCAATTTTTAAACCTACCTCAAGATCATGGGTAACGACCAGGGAAGTAATCTTAAGCCGATAGTGCAAGTCCTGGATCAAAGAAACTATTTTATCCACCGCGATTGGATCAATGCCGGTAGTGGGCTCGTCATAAATCAATATCTTGGGACTATAGATTATCGCCCGCGCGATTGCTACCCTTTTTTTCATGCCGCCGCTTAATTGGTATGGGTACTGGTCTTCTATTCCCTCAAGACCGACCAAGGCCAGGGTTTCTTTCGCTTTTTTTCGTATTTCCCCTACCTTCATATCGGTATGATGGCGCAGATAAAAACCTACGTTCTCCTCGATGGTAAGAAAGTCAAAAAGCGCCGCACTTTGAAAAACAAGGCCAAACTTCAATCGCACCTGATCGAAATCTTGTTTATCTAATTTCGTAATATCGACACCGTCGATAAAAATACTTCCTGAATCCGGCCGCAGTAATCCCATGATATTTTTAAGCAATACGGTTTTACCGGCGCCGGAACGGCCGATAAGCAAGAACGCCTCTCCTTCGTTAACGGTAAGGTTAACTCCGTCAAGAACATTCTTAAGACCGAATGATTTACAGATATTTTCTAATTTTATCATAATTATTTTTTACTCCGTAAAAAATAATTATCCGTCCGCTTCGCGGATATTTTTTTACTTCGTAAAAAAATATTTCCCTAACCGGAAAATGCGCTTACCGTATTTTCCGGTTAGCCAAATTTTCACTCCTAATTATTCTAACAATTAATATCTTAATTCTGCATTTTCTGAATCTAATTTATTTTGCGGGATTACGAAGTAATCACGCAAAATAAATATCTATAATTTTCTTCGCGCTAAGGTGCGAAGAAAATTACCACATAAAATAAAACAATGCCGTCAAGATACAGTCGCAGATAATAATAAATATAAACGAGCGGACAACCGCCCTGGTAACCGAACGCGATACATCGATGGAAGAAAACGGCTGAAACCCCTCATAGCAACAAACAAAGGTAATAATACTGCCGAAACATAAACTTTTGATAAGGCCGCTTAGAACGTCTTTTATGCGAAGCGCGTCAAAAGTCAATTTGAAATAGAACCCGAACGGTATGGCAAATTTAGTCGAACCGACGACAAACCCTCCTATAATACCCCAGGCGTCGGCATAAATAATCAAAAAAGGCATGCAGATGAGAAAAGCGATGAATTTCGGCACGACTAAATAGTCCACGGGATCAACAGCAAAAGCTTCCAGCGCGTCAACCTGTTCGCTTATTTTCATCGAACCGATACCGGCGGTAATCGAAGCGCCGCTGCGCGCCGCGACAATCAGAGAACCTAAAACCGGGCCCAGTTCCCTCACCAGCGACAAGCCGACAAGCGAAGCTATATAAATCTCGGAAGAAAGCTGTTTCAATTGATACGCGGTTTGGAAAGCGATGATTATCCCGATGAAAAAGGAGATAAGCGAAACTAACGGCAAGCTGTTTAAACCGATAAAAATAACTTCACGTTTTATGGCTTTCCAATCCCTTGCCTTGGCAAACATCCACCAAACGGTGTCTTTGGCAAAAAAAATCAGCCGACCGACATAATGTATGATTACTAATAAATTCCGGAATAAGTACATATATTTTTTTGCTCCGCAAAAAAATATCCCTTCAAATTATTTCGTGGTTCACCGCGAAACAATTTGTTTTTAAAACATATCATCGATATTTTTTCCTGAACCGGAAAAATGCGTTTCCCATATTTTAAGGGAAAGCTTGAAAACCGTAGGTTTTTCCGCCAGCGGCGAACCCGCCTAAATAGTTTATTGTTTGTGGCGGGCAAGCCAGATAAAAAAATTCCGACAAGGAATTTTTTTATTATTCAAAAACCAAAACATCGGCCTTACGCATAATTTTTATCTTTATGTGCCCATCACTTTTTAATTTTTCGGTGAATATGCCTCGGATGATATCTTCCGCCAACGGATCCTCTAGAAACCTTTGAATAACTCTCTTCAACGGCCGGGCGCCGAAAACCGGGTCAAACCCTTTATCCACAAAGAAATTTTTCGCGTCCGGCGTAAGCTCCACCTCAAAACTCTGTTCCGCTAAACGTTTATTGACATAAGCGATTTCCGTGTCGACAATGCGTTCCAAATCCTCCCGGCTTAACGGCCGGAAAACTATGATTTCATCCAACCGGTTTAAAAATTCCGGTTTAAACGCCTTTTTCACTTCCTCCAGCAACAAATTTTTCATATCATCATAACTGAGGTCTTCAGTAACGGTTTTAAACCCTAAAGAACCGCGCTTCCGTATAATCTCGGCGCCGACATTCGAAGTCATGATTATAATCGTATTGCGAAAGTCGACACGCCGGCCGAAGCTGTCGGTAAGCCTGCCCTCTTCAAAAATCTGCAAAAGAAGATTAAACACATCCGGATGCGCTTTTTCGATTTCATCAAGAAGCACCACCGCATATGGCCGGCGCCTTACTCTCTCGCTAAGCTGGCCGCCTTCCTCGTAACCGACATACCCGGGAGGCGCGCCGATCAAACGCGAAATGTTAAACTTTTCCATATACTCGCTCATATCGAGCTGGATGAGCGCTTCCTCATTGCCGAACATAAATTCCGCCAACGCCCTCGCCAGAAGAGTCTTGCCTACTCCCGTAGGGCCCAAAAACATGAATGAACCGATCGGCCGCCTCGGCTCTTTTATCCCGGCGCGCGCACGCCGGATAGCGCGGGCGATCGAGTTGATCGCTTCCTTCTGGCCGATAACGCGGTTACCGATATCTTCCTCTACTTTCATTAATTTAATCGATTCTTTCTCTTCCAACCGATAAATCGGCACGCCGGTAATCTGGGCAACCAGCCTCGCGATTTCTTCTTCGCCGACCATCGGGATGATCTGGTCGCGCTTCTTCCCCCAGTCTTTGCGTAAATTCTCCAATTTTGTCCGGACGGATTTTTCTTCGTCCCTGATCCGGGCCGCCGCCTCAAAATCCTGCTGTTTTATCAACGCCTCTTTTTCCCGGGTTATCTCGCTCATTTTGTCTTCCAGCGTTTTTATTTCCGGCGGCGCGGTAAGTACTTCCAGCCTCGCCCGCGCGCCCGCTTCATCGATCAAATCGATGGCTTTATCGGGCAGGAACCGGCCGGAAACATACCGGTCGGATAATTTAGATGCCGCGCTCACCGCCTCATCGGTAAATTTAACCCGGTGATGGGCTTCATATTTATCCCGCAGCCCTTTTAAAATCTCCACCGTCTCGTCAACGGTATTAGCCTCGACGATAATCGGCTGGAACCTTCTCTCCAAAGCGGCGTCCTTTTCAATATGTTTTCGATACTCATCCAAAGTCGTCGCGCCGATGCACTGAATTTCGCCGCGCGACAATGAAGGTTTCAGAATATTAGAAGCGTCGATCGCGCCTTCCGCCGCGCCGGCACCTACCAGGGTATGCAATTCGTCAATAAAGATAATTACATCTTTGGAACGCTTTATCTCTTCCATTATCGCTTTTATTCTTTCTTCAAATTGGCCGCGATATTTTGTCCCGGCAATCATCAACGCCAAATCTAAAACAACTATCCTTTTGTTGCGTAAAATTTCCGGGACTTCGCTGTTATTAATGCTCTGTGCCAGGCCTTCCACGATAGCGGTCTTGCCTACGCCGGCCTCGCCCAGTAAAACCGGATTATTTTTCGTCCGGCGGCTGAGAACCTGGATAACCCTGGTGATCTCGGCTTTCCTGCCGATCACCGGGTCCAATTTCCCGTCCTTAGCCATCCGCGTGAGGTCTCTTCCGAAAGAATCAAGCGCGGGGGTCTTTGACGCGGCAGCGGCTTGAGATGAATGCTGGTGCGCCCCCCCTAAAAGATCGGAAATCTCGTCTTTTATTTTTTTCAAATCAACACCTAACGAAGAAAGAACCTGCGAAGCAAGCCCTTCGCCCTCGCGAATCAATCCCAAAAGAATATGCTCGGTGCCGATATAATTATGCCCCAGGCTTCTTGCTTCTTCCGCGGCTAATTCCAAAGCCTTTTTAGCCCTGGGTGTAAACGGTATATCGCCGAGAACCGACGCGGAGCTCCCCGGGGAAACAAGTTTCTCTATTTCGATTCTCAGGCGCTCCAAATCAATTCCCAAATTCTGCAACACCGCGCACGCCACGCCTTCGCCTTCGCGGATCAACCCTAAAAGAACATGTTCCGTGCCGATATAATCATGATTAAAACGACGCGCTTCCTCTTTAGCCAGGACAAGAATTTTTCGTGCTCGTTCGGTGAATCGGTTAAACATCTTTTTGTTCTCCTTTTATTATAGTGTCAAAGCGTCACAGTATCAGAGTGTCAAAGTTCAATCTCTCTGATACTCTGACGCTTTGATGCTTTGACACTCTGACGCTTTCTCTATGAACTATTTTATTCTTTCAATTTCTCTCTCAAAATCTCCGCTCGCGCGCGGTCTCGCTCTTCTTCTTTTAACAGCAGTTTCTCTATCTTTTGCATATGCGCCGGCTGGATGACAATAAAAAGACTGTTTAAAACACCCCGGTTTATGTTTTTTATTATACCTAAATCCATGCCCAATGACAACATCGAAAGATGGGCTAACGCTTCTTTGCTGCTGATCAACCGGCAATTTCTTAAAATTCCCAGCGCCCGCCAGGCATTATCTTCGATACTGGTTTGATATTTCTCCATCAAAACACTGCGCGCCTCAAGCTCCTGGTCTTTAACCTGATTGACCACGGCAGTCAGGTTATCGACAATTTCCTTCTCCGATAAACCAAGGCTGACCTGATTGGAAATCTGGAAAAAATCTCCCAGAGCCTGGGTGCCTTCGCCGAACAAACCTCTGGTCGTAAAGGAAATTTTCGACAAGAATTCAAGAATCTTATTCATGCGCTTAGTCAAAACCAACGCCGGTAAATGCATCATACAAGACGCCCGTAAACCCGTTCCCGTATTGGTAGGGCAACTGGTCAAATACCCGAAATCAGGCATAAAAGCAATATTAAACAACCGGCTGAATTCATCATCAATATCATTTACCATTTCCCAGCAAACGGAAACGTCAAATCCGGAAGCAATAACCTGCATGCGCAAATGGTCTTCTTCATTGATCATCACGGCAATTCTTTCGTCGCCGGAAACAATCAGCCCCTTACCCTTTACGGAAACGATATGCTCCTGGCTGACCAGATGCCGTTCCAGCAAAAACCGCCGGTCGATATCATCCAGATTTTCCATACGCACAAAAGCGCATCCCTTTAAAGATTTAATCGCGGGATACGTCTCTTCTACATTCTTTAATATCGCTTCCTTGCGGCTTCCGCTGACATGCCCGGGAAAATGATAATCGTTGAAATTTCTCGCCAGTCTTATCCGCGAAGAAAAAATAATACCCGATAAAGGCCCCAGGCCGTTTAACCAGCTGTTTTTGTTATTTAAAAATTCTTCGAACATATTTTTTTTGCTGCGCAAAGAATTCCTGCCGGTAGGCAGGAATTCTGCCCCAAAAAATGTCTGCGAGCTAAGGGGATTAGGCTATCCGAGAATCAGGATTTGGAAATTAGGGCATTATAATATTAGGTAATGACCTAATTCCCCAATCTCCCAATCACCAAATCCCTATACCCTAATCCCCTGGTACCCCATAGGTTAACCGTAACCGACTGACGCAAACATTTAATCACGCATCACGCTAACCCTGACTCTTCCTCTGCTCTAATCCACCAAGCTGATCGCGCAAGCGCGCGGCTTCTTCGTAATCTTCAAGCCGTATCGCGCGCTCAAGCCGGTCGCGTAATTCTTTTGCTTTTTCCTCCCCGTCGGCGCGCATCAGCGGTTTACCGGGGGTTTTACCGACATGGTGGTCGGCGCTGTGAATCCTCTTTAGTAACGGCAAAAGCTGTTTTCTAAACGCCTCATAACACCCGGCGCAGCCGAACCTGCCCTTTTTCTTAAAATTAGCAAAAGTAAGGCCGCACAACGGGCAGACGGCATCTTCTTCTTTTTTCTGCGAATCGGATATATCCAGCAACCCGCCTAAAAAATCCGAGATGTTAAACTGTTCCTGGAACACCTCGGTCCTGGCTTTGGCGCAAGACTGGCAGATATGCATCTCGACAACCTTATCATTGACGATTTCAGTCAAATGCACCGTGGCGCTGTTTTTACGGCAAATGTCGCAAAGCATAAAATACCCACTAAAAAATGAAATTAGTTGAGCCGGTTTTGCCGGTTAAGCCGGTTTAGCCTGTTCGAAAATTTAATAACCGGCCTAACTGGCTCAACCGGCTAAACACACTCTCGGTTTTTAGTTCCCAAACTATACTTCACTCCCGCCACTTTAGTTACTTTACGGAATTCCGCCATTATCTTTTGAGTCATTTTGCCGGGCTTACCGTCGCCGATAACGCGGCCGTCAACCCTAACCACAGGGATGATTTCCGCGGCTGTACCGGTCAGAAAACACTCCTGCGCGTTAAAGAGTTCGTGCCGCGTCAGGACATGTTCATGGGCCGCTGTTTTTATTTTCGCGGCGATCTCCAGGACCGAATCGCGGGTAATCCCCCGCAAACTTCCCATGCATTGCGGCGGAGTAAAAATCTCGCCTTTTTTGACGATAAAAATATTATCGCCGGTACATTCCGCGACATAACCAAGGTGGTCAAGCATTATCGCTTCCTGGTAACCGGAATTTATCGCCTCGATTTTTGCCAGAATGTTGTTAAGATAGTTGAGCGACTTTATCTGAGGGTTCAACGCCTCCGACAAATTACGCAGTGTCGGCACCGTAATAATTTCCATGCCTTCCTTGTACAGCTTTTCCGGATAAAGAACGATTTTGTCGGCAATGACCACAATAGTTTCATTACCATAACATTTCCGGGGGTCTAACCCCAAATCTCCCTCGCCACGGGAAACAATCAGCCGGATATAGGCATCTCGAAGAACGTTCGCCTTTAGCGTTTTGATCACTGCATCCGCCATCTGCTGTTTACTTAATTTTATCGGCAGCATTATCGAATGGGCGGACTCATACAAACGGTCGATATGCTCCTTCAATTTAAAAACCAGGCAATTATAAGCCCTGATCCCCTCAAATACCCCGTCGCCGTAAAGAAAACCATGGTCAAAAACCGAAACCTTCGCTTCGCTCTTATCGACCATTTTACCGTTAAGATAAATCTTCATAACACCACCGCCTTTTTTAATCGAATTTAACCTCTCCGCCTCGGATAGATAAAATCCTGTCCGCTCTTTTCGCCAATTCCATATTATGGGTGACAATAATAACAGTTTTCTTCATCTCCCGGTTTAATTTTTCCAGGAGGCCGATGACTTTATCCTGGGAATCTTTGTCGAGGCTGCCGGTCGGCTCGTCGCAGAGCACAATTTGCGGCTCGTTGATAAGCGCCCGGGCAATCGCCACCCTTTGCTTTTCTCCTCCGCTCAGTTGTGACGGAAAGAAGTTTTTACGGTCTTCTATTTCCAAATATTTTAACAATTCTAAAGCCTTTTTGGAAGCACAATCTCTCTTCTGGTTAAACGAAGCAATCGCGATATTTTCCCGGACATCGAGCTCTTCAATCAGGTGATAGAATTGGAAGACAAAACCAACCATCCGGTTGCGCCAGGCGGATAACTCATCATCCCTGAACCCATAGATGTTCTTACCTTCAAAAACTACTTCGCCAGTGGTAGGAACTTCCAGGCCGCCAAGCATATGCAGCAACGTCGACTTTCCTGACCCCGACGGCCCGGCAATGGCCAGGTAATCCTGGCCATTGATCTCTAACGATACGCCCTTGACGGCGCAAACGTTTTCCTTGCCATTATGATAGGTTTTAGTGAGGGATTTAAGTTCTAACATATATCATTATTAGAAAACGGCCAGGGTAATGGTAAGGAAGCCCGTATAGGCCAGGGTTAAGGTTAAGGCTGTAAATTCGTATTAGCCCTAACCCTTACCGTAACCCAAACCGGCTTCCTGCCCCTAGCCTTAACCCAGTTATTCATATCTCAGCGCGTCGCACGGCGTCATCCGGGAAGCGCGCAACGCCGGCGCCAGGCTGGAAAAGAAAGCAAGCAATATCCCCAGCACGATAATCAAAATTATATCCGGTGCGTCAAGCGCTACCGGTAAATATTCCATGGTATAAATTGAAGCGGGAAGTTTGATAAAATGGTATTCTTTTAAAACTAGGCATACCGCCACCCCCAGGATTGCACCGGAAAATACGCCGATCATGCCCAAGAGCAGCCCCTGAAGGCTGAAGATGGCTAGGATGCTTCGGGAAGTAAACCCTAACGCTTTTAATACGCCGATATCTTTTATTTTTTCTACCACCTTAACCGTCAAAGTGGCAAAGATATTGAATGAAGCGACAAGGATGATCAAGCTCAGGATTATAAACATCGCTATCTTTTCCAGCGCCAGCGCGGAAAAAAGAACTTCGTTGGATTCAATCCAGGTCAGGATATATGCACCAGAGCCGAAAACGCGGCTGATTTTATCCTTGATTGCCCCCGCCTTAGCGGGATCATTGATCCTTACGCCGAGAAACTCCTGATAATTAGCCGATAAGCTTTTGGCTTTCGCCAAATCGGTAATTAAGAAATTATTATCGATATCGTAAACGCCCACCTTAAAGAAACCGCTGAGCTTATCTTCTTTTAAAACAAACTTTTTGTCGAGCGGGTAATACTCCAACGTATCGTCGACAAAAAACCGCCGGCGCAAGCCGTCCCCCGCGTAAAACCCTTCGCGTTTAAAATCCTGCTTTACCGAACTGAAAAATAACTTTTTTTCTTTTTCGTTGTTAAAATCAATCCCCTTAACTCCCAGGGGCAGATAGACATCGCCGAATTTGCCAAAAACCTGAGTCTGGACAAAAATCGAAGCGTTGTCGACATCATCCCATTTGGCAACAACCGCTTTAATTTTTTCCAGTTTGGCGCTGTTTTCAGCTTCAATGGTAAGATGATAATTAAATTTAAGCAGTCGGCTTGTTAAATCCCGGTCAAACCCGTTCATTACGGAGATAACAATAATCAGCGCCGCCACGCCGACCGCCACCCCACAGCAGGCGATAACCCCGATAAAAGAGATATGCCTGGCCCGGCCCCGGAAAAGATAGCGTTTGGCTAAAAACCATTCGGTCTTCATATTTTTTTACCCCGTAAAAAATAATACCAAAACCGTAAAGATTTTACCACTAAGATGGTATGTTAATGTGTCAATCTTCTCCTAAGGGGATATAATTATATCCAAAGGGAGGTGTCACATGATACATACCTACAGGCCCAGTGATTACGATATTTTTATCGGTATC
>Ga0182021_10000032_pt1 | contig 120636 bp, 113 predicted proteins | sample 612E3MmetaG_FD_120493 | JGI IMG/M metagenome (GOLD analysis project Ga0182021, IMG submission 120493) | Permafrost microbial communities from Stordalen Mire, Sweden - 612E3M metaG (Illumina Assembly) | ecosystem: Environmental > Terrestrial > Soil > Wetlands > Permafrost | place: Sweden... | reverse complement strand
TTTTCGGCACAAAGTTTTTATGATATCTCTCCTTGCCCACCAGTTTTAAGCCTAAAAATCTGGTCAATGCTCCGGCGATACAAGGAATGCCCAGGTAGATGAAGACGCTTTCAGCGATCTGGCGGATGCTCACTTCCACGATACTTCCCGAAAGCCCGAAGAATGGCGGCAGAACGGTAATAAAAAACCAGGCATAGACACTGAAGAAAAGCACCTGAAAGACACTGTTAAAGGCCACCAGGCCAGCAGCGTATTCTGTACTGCCCTTAGCCAGCTCATTCCACACGATCACCATGGCAATGCAGCGGGCCAGTCCGATCATAATTAGTCCAACCATATATTCCGGCTTGTCCGGCAGGAAAACCATGGCCAGGATAAACATCAACACCGGTCCAATCAGCCAATTCTGCACAAGGGAAAGCGCCAGTACTTTCTTGTCGTGAAAGACTTCCGGCATCTCCTCGTACTTTACCTTGGCAAAAGGAGGATACATCATCAAGATGAGCCCGATGGCGATTGGAATGTTGGTGGTCCCAACTTGAAACTGATTGATGAAGTGCTCCACTCCAGGCAAAAAGTATCCGAATCCAACACCCAGAGCCATAGCCGCAAAAATCCACACAGTTAAATAGCGGTCCAGGAATGATAACCTTTTCACAATACCCTCTGACATATATCCATCCTCTCTCAACTGCCGGTTATAATTTAATGAATTCTCTTTCAATCCAGTTTTTGATTTCATCGCGGATCTCTCGAAAACCTGCCATGATTTCCTCTTCTGTCCCGGTCAAGGCCGAAGGATCCTCAAAGCTCCGGTGAAGGATTTTTTTGCCGGCTGCAAAATATGGACAGGCCTCCTTCGCATGATCACAGACGGTGACCACGCAGTCAAATTGCTGACCGAAAAATTCCTGAATACCTTTTGATCGATGGGCTCCCATATCGATGCCAATTTCACTCATCACCTTAACGGCATAAGGGCTCACATCTCCTGGCTCAGTACCGGCACTATAGACTTCATAGAGATCTCCATAAAGGGCACGCAGCAGACCTTCGGCCATCTGGGAACGGGCCGCATTATGGGTGCAGATGAACAGCACCCGTTTTTTATTTCCTGACACCGTGATATTTCACTCCACCGCTACTTCTCTTCTTCAATCCACTTCTTGATTTCACTGACTGACGGAAGCCTTCCGTATGACTTGACCTTCCCATTTATGACCAGTCCCGGCGTACTGAGTATACCGTAAGTCATCATCTGTTTCATATCGGTCACCTTGACAACCTCGGCGGCGCAGCCTGTCTCTTTAGCGGCACGTTTAGCCTCTTCGGCGAGCTTTTCACAGTTGCGGCAACCTGGTCCCAATATCTTAATCTCCATAGACTTCCCTCCTCTCACATGATTGCGTTAAAAAGATAGCCCACCATAATTATGGCGACCGTCAGAATGGCAGCAAATATAACCAGCAGCTTTACTTTTAAAACCTTTCTCAGGATGACCATTTCGGGAAATGAAATCGCCGTGACGGCCATCATGAAAGCCAGCACCGTCCCCAGAGGCATTCCCTTCCCCATCAGCGCCTGCACGATCGGGATTGTGCCCGCGGCATTCGAGTAAAGAGGTATTGCAATCAGGACGGCGAGAGGAACTGCAAAGGGATTGTCCCGTCCTGCGTAGGTCGCCACAAAATCTATGGGCACATATCCGTGAATAACTGCGCCGACTCCGATTCCCAGAAGGACATACAGCGTTACCCGTTTTAGAATGTCCTGGGTATGAAAAGAGGCCAGTTGAAAGCGATCCCGCCAGGAAAGCTTCGGAATTTCCGCCTCGCCCATCCTGAGTTCCCACACGTAATCTTCAACCATCTTTTCCACGGCAGGGATGCGTCCCAGGATGATGCCGGAGATGATGGCAACAGTCAGACCCGTTCCGATATAAATCAGGGCAATCTTTGCCCCGAAAAGCCCCCAGAGAAGCACCAGTGCCACTTCGTTGATCATCGGTGAGGCGATCAGAAAGGACAGTGTCACGCCGAGGGGGACGCCTGCCTCCAAAAAACCGATAAATACCGGTACTGCCGAGCAGGAACAAAAAGGTGTCACAATCCCCAAGAGTGAGGCCAGAATATTTCCGACGAACTCAGCCTTCGTGGCAAGTATTTTTTTTACCTTCTCCGGCGGGAAGAAACTTCTGATGACTGATACGATAAAAATTATTGCGGTGAGCATCAGAAGAATCTTGATGGTATCGTAAATGAAAAAATTCACCGCGTCAGCAAGATGGGTCCCGTCTATAAGCTGAAATATGTCGTACGTCAGCCAGTCTGCAAAGGCTTTAATCATTTGTTTTGTATGTTCTCCTGTATATTTCTATTGAGCAATATCACTGCGGCTACTTGCATATATCTTCACGCCTGATGGACTTGAGGTTTTTTATAAGAAGCTGGACCTCCCGATCCTCTGTGATCCAGTGTTTCAGGTTTCCCAGGAGACTCGCGGCATAGGGGCTTTTGCTTCCATCCGTCAGATGGTAATTCACCCAGAGACCGTCCTTCTTAAAACCGACGAGACCGGTATCTTCAAGGAACTTGAGATGCTTTGAGACGGTCGGCTGAGCGATGTCCAGAGCCGCCTGGATTTCGCACACACACATGGCCTTATGCTGCAACATTTTCAAGATCTTTACCCGGTTGGGGTCGGAAAGCGCCTTCATAACCTTTATAAAATCTTTCATGGCTATCCTCGCTTGTATATTGCTCGTCGGTAATATACTAACTCCGCCTATTGCTGTCAAGTTTTTTTCACATTTTAGTTCTGACAAGTCAATTCCCTGCGAGCCCGGCTGTTGAACCAATATCAAGACTGCATATACACTATTGATTTAGTTTTGAATTCGGTAGCCGGCGGATGACGAACGGTACTGTTCTTTAAGAAGAGAAGATTCTCCGCAGCTTGCTGCGGATAGCTTTAGTGCCGAGGCTTGCGGGAGTATTTAGGGGAGCAGAAGTTGATTATCTCGGGATCTCGATTCCCCGACGCTGGTGACATAGATGGCCGGCTGTCCGAGAACGGGGCACTTTGCCTCGCAGAGTCCGCAGCCGATGCAAAGCTCCAGGTCGACCTTGGGCAGCTTTAATCTCCGTTCTTTTCCCTCTCTGTTTTTGACCCCTACCTGTTCAAACCAGATGGCCTTCTTCGGGGTAGGACAGACCTCCTCACAGACGATACACGGTGTGGCATGGGCATGGGGCAGGCATCTCCCCTTATCGATCATGGCGAGTCCTATCTTTACCTTGTTTTTCTCAGGAAGCTCCAATTTCTTAATCGCGCCTGTAGGACAGACCTGTCCGCAGAGGGTGCACCGGTATTCACAATAGCCGATGCGAGGGACAAGGACGGGTGACCATATTCCCTCAATCCCCGCTTCAAAGAGCGTCGGCTGGAGACCGTTTGTAATACAGACCTTCATGCACTCACCGCATTTTACGCATTTCCTGAGAAATTCCTTTTCCTCGAGGGAGCCAGGCGGCCTGATCAATCTGGGATCTGCGACCCCTGCCTTGGCAATGGGTGTGATTCTCAGGAGCGGTACGGCGATAAGACCCGTCAGGATTGAACCGACGACCCGCCTCTTGCCAAGGTCCATACCGGCAACAGGCTGCTTTTCCCGGAAACCGAAATGGACGGCATTCCGAGGACAGAGATCATCGCAGTCCATGCAACAGAGACACTCCGTGTTTTTCCACTTTTCGTTCCCGTCGGGGGCCGCTCCCCCCTGACATGCCTGTGCACAAGCCCCGCAGTCATTGCAGTCTTCGCTGACAGATCTTTTAAGGAAGGCATATCTCGAAAGGATGCCGAGGAGCCCGCCTAAGGGGCAGAGATACTTGCACCAGAAACGTCTCTCCACAAGGTTCATTCCAAGGATGAGCAGAAACAGGAACCCTACAAAAGCGCTCTGCAGGTAAAATGGCTGCTGGAACGGGAGAAAAATCTTTTTCAGGGTGGAGTAGATAAATTCGGAGATATTGACCAGAAATGGTATATGTGCATTATAGAAGGCGTCAAAAGTGGCGCTCGTGGCATAGCTCACCAATGGATAAACGGCCAACGAAAACGACCTGATCAAGAGCGAAATGGGGTCGGCTATTCCTACGAGCTGAAGAGAGAAAAGAGATGATACCAGGAGAAAGATCAGTATATAGTACTTGAACCGATACCAATCTACTGTCGCTTTTTGGGGACGCCCCTTCTTTATGGAACCCACCATGTTATTCAAGGTTCCGAGCGGGCACACCCAGCCGCAGAACACTCTCCCCAGAAATACCGTGGCAACGATAACAATAATGGCGAGGTAAAATGTTTGATACCACTCGCGGCTGGACAGCATCGTCGTGATGAAGATCAGCGGGTCCGCATCGAGGAATATCTTCACGGGGTAGCCAAGGTCATTGGCCCCTTTCGATTCGGTCTGCAGAAAGAGCCACAGAAACAGCAGTAAAAAAAGCCCCTGCGTTGCTATACGGATTTTTTTTGTCATTAAATATTGACTCTCTTGATTTTCACCTTCGCGAGGTCCATCGTACCGAGTCCTGCCTTGTGCCCTGCCACAACGTAGCCGAGATCTGCTCCTTTCAGGCCGAAAAGTGTGGCTCCATAGGCATCAACGGCCACCTGATCCGTTCCCGCGATAACGGTGTTGAGCTGCTTCACATCTGAAAGGCTTCCTCCCTGCGGTCCATTGGCGGTCAATATCCGTACCGCATCGAGGATGACGAGGGAGGGCTTCATGAACATGGCAACATCGACAAGGCTTCGTTCCATCTTCTGGTGAATCCTGCCTCGCGATCCACCCATGATGCCCATCCAATTCTTCATGCCGAGGGTGAGGGTGGAAAGCCCGTGCGTCTTTGCGATAGGGAGATTGATGACCTTATCCGCCTCCATGGCCTCCGCATATAAGGGCCATGATTTCAGCGCCGCTCCTGGAAGTTTTACCTCTCTGAATTTCCTGTCATCCACAAAGCTCACGACGCCGCCCACGGCGGAGGCTGCGTCGCTGATGCCGCTCTGCTTATAACACCGCCTCGGGTCTACGACGCTGCGGTCAAAGACCTTTACCTGTTTTGCACCCGCCTCATAGCACAGCCTGATAACTGTCGAGACGACCTCAGGATTGGTAGTGGCCGCATATTCGGGCATTCTATCCCATCCGATGTTCGGCTTAACAACCACAACATCTCCCCTTGATATGAATCTTTTTATCCCCCCCAAAGCATCAATGGCCGCTTTCGTTATCCCTGCGGGTGAAACGCCGTGGGAAACGGCAAGGTCCACCTTCTCGGCGGCTTCCAGAGGACTGAGGATTATGCCCGTATTGCCCGGGAAGGTTATGGTCACGCCTGCCGCGATAGCAGCTTTGATAAAATCCCTTCTCTTCATCGGCACTCCTTTTTATATATATAGACTGTTCCGGAATCGAGGACAACTTTGAATTAAAAATAATATATACACTAATTATCTATTGTACACATTTTTACGAAATACTGCAATATTCCGCCATCATGAATCCAAGTGATGTTTATCTTTAGCACTGCGGAAGTTACGCGTCAAGCATCCCCGGTTTCGCTTTCTCATCATTGAAGCTCTCCGCAGCAAGCTACGGGGAATGCGCTCGCTACCGAATTCAACAGTTGCGGAACAAAAAAGTGTGGTAAAAACGCGCTTTCATATTTATACTTATAACAGAATCCTTAATTCTTAGGTGTCTGTTAATAATGAAGTGTGCAAGAGACGTTACAGCAATATGTCCTATGGGAGAAAAGCATGGAAAAACGTCATAGATTTTCTATCTGGTACGTCCTCTTGGGCGTATGGGCAGTCCTGATTATCCAGGGTTATATCGCATCCATGTTTGCCGCTAAGATGATACCGTACAGCCAGTTCCTCAACCTCCTCAAAGCGGGAAAGATCGTTGAGGTAGCGGTAACGGCCAATCAGATTCAGGGTAAAATGACGGTGGATGGGGGCGCTCCCGGCGAGACGAAGGTTTTCAAGACAATCCGGGTTGACCCCGAATTGTCCACCTTGCTTGAACAGTACAAAGTCGTTTTCAAAGGGGAAATCGAATCGACTTTTCTGCGTGACATCCTTTCATGGATTTTTCCCATAATACTCTTTGTAGGCATCTGGTACTTCTTCATGAAGAAGATGGGCTCCCAGCAAGCCGGGTTCATGACTATCGGCAAGAACAAGGCAAAGATATATGTGGAAAATGAATTGAACGTTACCTTCAAAGACGTTGCCGGCGTTGACGAAGCCAAGCAGGAGCTCATCGAAGCTGTCGAATTTTTGAAAAACCCCGGGAAATTTACCCAACTCGGAGGCAGGATACCCAAGGGCATCCTCTTGGTGGGACCGCCGGGGACAGGAAAAACGCTTCTGGCCAAGGCTGTCGCCGGTGAAAGCGGCGTGCCTTTCTTCAGTCTCTCCGGATCAGAATTTGTGGAGATGTTCGTGGGACTGGGAGCGGCACGGGTGCGTGACCTTTTTGTTCAGGCCAAGGAGAAGGCTCCCTGTATCATCTTCATCGATGAACTCGACGCCTTGGGAAAGGCCCGCGGCGTCGGGAACTTTGGGGGACACGATGAGCGGGAACAAACTCTAAATCAGCTTCTCGCGGAAATGGACGGTTTCGATCCGACGGTCGGGGTTATTCTTATGGCCGCAACGAACAGGCCGGAGATTCTTGACCCCGCACTCCTAAGGCCTGGTAGGTTCGATCGTCACATCCTTGTGGACCGCCCCGATAAGACGGGACGGATGGAGATACTGAAGGTCCACCTGAAAAATATAAAGGCAGCGGCAGACCTTGACTTGGAGAAGCTGGCGAACATGACCCCTGGCATGGCAGGTGCGGACCTCGCCAACCTAATCAATGAAGCGGCGCTCCTCGCCGTCAGGAGAGATAAGAAAGAGGTGGGAATGCCCGAATTCGAGGAGGCAATCGAAAGGGTCGTGGCGGGACTCGAAAAAAAGAACCGGCTGATAAACCCCGATGAGAGGAAAACGGTGGCCTATCACGAGATGGGTCATGCCATTGTGGCCTTGTCTCTTCCCGGCACCGATCCGGTCCAAAAGATCTCCATAATACCACGCGGCATTGCCGCTTTGGGTTACACCATGCAGGTTCCTACAGGGGATCGTTTCCTCATGAGGAAGACCGAGCTCCTCAACAAGGTCGCCTCCCTTCTGGGCGGCAGGGCGGCAGAAGAGATCATCTTCGGGGATATATCCACGGGCGCCCACAACGATCTCGCAAGGGCTACGGATATCACGAAGAGCATGATCAAGGAATACGGCATGAGCGACAGATTGGGTCAAGTGTACTTCGCCCGCGAGAAGCGACAGCAGTTCCTAGATATCGGCCTGCAGGAGACGGGCGATTACAGCAACGCCACGGCCGAAACCATCGATGAAGAGATAAAGACGATTATCAGCATGGAATATGCCAAAGCGCTCGAGATTCTCAAGACCAAGAAAGACATCCTGCAAATAGGCGCTGAACTGCTGCTTGAAAAGGAAAAAATTGAAGGAACGGAGCTGAAGGCGCTGATGGAGGGCCAATAAGCTCAATATGAAAGGATCTTAAAGTGACCAAGAAGAAAGCAAAAGATACGGTTCTTACCGGTAGCGGAATCAAGACCTCGGCAGGCCCCGTTCTCCTCTCCTGCACCTTGCACTGCCGCGTATGCGGAAGTTCCGAGCTATTCGAATGGCATGACAAAGAGATATGCCCGGAGGACGTAGAGGGTATCGACACACTGGGCCTCATAATGGCAGTTGCGCATAGCCAGAACTGGATTGCCCAGCGCGTTCACAATATAAATGAAGGGGAAAATTGCCTTTTTGTGCTCTGCCCCACCTGCCTGGCCCTCTTCTTCTCCGCTACGACAGAACCTATCGCAAGCGGTGAAGGAAATTCTTGACATCCATGTCATGGACATTCTTTCAATATACTCTTCACACAGGGACGGCGTCAAATCCTTAGCCCGATAGCAGTTGCCATCCGCTCCATCGCGGCCGATCACCCCTGCTGTAGAACACCCCACATTGCCCCTACGCAAAGATGACTGACCGAGGCTGGTATTGACTTTTTAAACGCAAATGATGATAATATTGAAAAGGATTGAGGATGAAAATGGCACATGAGCAAATGATAATTAGGTGCCTCAACTGTGGAACGAGGAATCGCATAAAGAGGGAGCGGATTCACAACCGGCCCACGTGCGGTAGGTGCCATGCCTATCTCGACGATATGATTATCAGATGTCTCAGTTGCGGAACGAAAAATCGTATGCCTGAGAATCGCCTGAACGAGCGCCCCCTGTGCGGGAAGTGCGGCGTGCCTCTCGTCATAAGAAGCGGCGAAGGCTATCCTATAGATGTAACTGATGAAACTTTCTCAAGAGAAGTCCTTTCCCACGCCGGTTCCGTCCTCATGGATCTCTGGGCGCCATGGTGCGCCCCCTGCCGTACGATAGGTCCTATCCTGGAGGAACTTGCAGCTAAGTATGCCGGCGGCGTCAAAGTCGTCAAACTGAATGTGGATGAAAATCCCCTTACTGCGTCAAAATATGACGTTCGCAATATTCCGACGATGCTGCTGTTTAAAGATGGAGAACTTGCAAACAGATTAGTCGGCGCCCTGCCCAAAGAAGAAATCGAACGACATCTCCTTGCCATAATGAAGACAAACTGAGTTCATCCAGGAATTCTATCTGGGATTTCCGGCGCTATGGCTTGCCGTCATGGTGTTGTTTGAAAAGCAGGACGAACTGCTCGAAGAGGTCTCTGTGGAAGTGATGGATCATCTCTTCTTTCATCAATTTAAGGGCGGCAAAAGGGTCGAGTTTCTGTCTGTAGGAACGCTCTGATGTCAGTGCATCAAACACATCGGCGATTGAACATATCCTCCCATAGAGATGGATGTCGTCTCTTTCAAGTCCGTCCGGATATCCCTTGCCGTCGTACCTCTCGTGGTGCTGCAGGACGATCTTCTTGCATTCATGGGTCAATTGATTAGTCTCATAGAGAAGCTTGTATCCCATGTGGGGATGCTGCCTCATCTGGGCCATCTCCTCCTCCGTCAACTTGCCGGGTTTGTTAATGATAGACGCGTCTACCTCCACCTTGCCCAGGTCATGAAGAAAAAAACCGGCTCCCAGTTCATGCATGTTATGAGCCTCTGATTTCTTGAAGAGGGCCTTGGAGAGGGAAACTGCCAGAAAGCCAACGTTTACGGAATGCGTATAAGTGTAGAAATCATGGGATGTAATGTCAAGCAGGTACAGGGATGTATCATCATCAGTAAGAATCAGATCGACCACTTCAGCAATGCCTTTTTTAACATCCTGAATATTTTCGGCGGTCGGGTTTTCAAGCAGATTGCTTATCATCGTGATGGAATGGGCTCTGACTGCTTTTGCCTTTTCCTGAGGAGCTAAGTTTACATCATGGATTGCTTCAAGGAGTCCGTCGGGTACGACGGTTCTGGATGCGGATGGCCTTGCGGTTTTTTCAGGTTCGGTTTGAGGTGCGCGGTTCTTTTGCTCTCCGTTAAAATTGCTTTTCTTGGTGTCAAGGATAACTTCTGCTATCCCACTCTCAGAAATTTTTTGGATCTGTTCTTTTGATCTAATGAGAAATTCGTTCTTCACAAAAGGGTGCTGATACCACGATAGCGGCAAAATAACATACATGCCGATTTTCAGGTTGTCCGTGTTGATAGTCTTCTGCATACCTTGGCCAAATATGGTGATCTCGAAATTGTGTGAAACCTGTTCTCTCACATTCTAATATCGGCAGGTCTGCGGATTTACCTGAGCATCTTTTCCCTTTTTTCCAGTTGCACCTCCAGGCTTTTCAGGAGCTGAATATCTTTCTTGAGCTGCTCATTTTCCTGAATCAGTTTTGCTGTTTCCTCAAGCAGACGACGGTTGTCCTTCTTCATTTGTTCGCTCTCTTTAAGGAGTCTCGCGTTATCTTCTTTGGCCTTCTCGATCAATTGCACATCCGTGCGGGATGTTTCCTCATATAATTGCTCCATATCAATCAGGCGAATGAATGTCTCTGAGAGTCCCCGCCATTTGCTCTTGGGGTATGTCTTCAGCACTTCTGCGAACGCCGCTTTTGCTTTAATATAATCCGCCGACTTCTCCTTGTCTCCGAGATCTGATATTCCCTGATAAAAGATATCAACGTCCGCAGGCGATCTCTTAAACCAGCTCCTGTCATTCGCCCGCGGGGGAGTCCCGGGGGGTGAGGGCAGAGAAGAGCAGGCCACGAGCAGCATAACGAAAAGAATAACCAAATATTTAAGATAATTTTTCAAAATATTCCTGCTTAACATAGTTGCTTCCCGGCAATGTCTTTGCATATTCCTTCAATTCCGCGGCCTTCTTCGCCATATCCAGAGGTCCCTGAAACTTGGACCCATCATCCGTTACTACAGCAATAGTCATGGTTACGAGAGGAAAGTCTTGCTGTTTACCCTGCCTGTCTTTCCCTGTGACAAATCCTTTCTGCCTGTCTTTCTCGCTGTAAAACTTCATGCTGCGGCGATCAAACTCCTCAACGATTTTTTTGCATATTTGTTCCGCACGCTCGGAGCCGGTAATGACAATGAAATCATCACCGCCCACATGGCCCACAAAGTCGCCGTCAAGATCGGCGGTATGCACATTTTCAGTCAGGATTTGGGCCACTTCTTTGATGACCTCACTACCCCATGCATAGCCATACTTATCGGCGAAGGGCTTGAAATTATCAAGATCGATGTGGCAGAGGGAAAATAGTTTTTTTTCTGAAAGCCGCTTTTGAATCTCCATCTCAATCGCCATATTGCCGGGCAGACCCGTCAACGGACTCGCATCAAGGAGGAGACTTTCCAAGGCCTTGAGGCGCTCCATCATGAAGCTGAAGGCATCCGCGAGGCTGCCTATCTCATCAGGGCGGTTGATGTTCAGATTATATTCGAACTTCCCCTCGGCGATATGTTCTGTGGCCTTTTTCAGTTCCTTAAGAGGTCTGGAGATATTATAAGTGATTAAGAGAGCCAGGGCCAATCCCACAATCAATCCTATGGCGCTCAAGGTTATCGTCATTCTCGAAGCCTGTACACCCCGCGTCTTAATAAGGTTCATTCGTGTATCTATATTATTCTCGGCCCTCGTACGGATGTCACGCAACGCCGTGGCCATGTCTTCTATGGTTCGTTGACTATCCGTTTCGGAGATCTTGGTTGCATCCTCCATCTGATTGCCGTTGACGAGTGTCACGGTCTGGTTAAAAAAGTCATCATACTGCTTATGCAGCGATGAAATTTGCGACAGCATCTTTGCCGTCGCGGGGATATTATTCTTCCTGAGATTCTCGAGGCTGTCCTTGAATTCCTGGCTGCGTGACCAGAACAGCTCTGCGATCGACGGGTCTTTAAGAATAAGATATCTCTTCTCTGCGCTTTCCTGGGCAAGGAGCGCATCCATCATTTTCTTGCCCGTATCGACAACAAAGAAATCCTCGTCGATTATCGCATATGCCAATTCGTTGAGATTATGAAGACTGAAAATCGCATAGGCGCTTGCCGAGACGGCAAGCAGCGCCATGGCCAGGTAACTCGCGAGCAGTTTTCTGCTTATTGTCAATTTCATTACCCTTACCGGTATCTTTTACTTCCCCTGTATACACCGCAGAACATCAAGTACCATATCCCGCCGATTTCCGCAAAGCGGAAAATCTCTTTCCGTGCCTAATGTTTGTTGCCCCCTGCATCAAGTTTTGGTATATTAAAAAAAATCTTGGCGGATAGTGGAGGCTAAAGATGATATATAATGAAGATTTTGAAACGTTGCCCCGCGAGGTTTTAGAAACCCTGCAGTTGAAGAGGTTGCAGCAGGTAGCGCAGCGCGTCTATCATACGGTTGGCTTTTACAAAAAGGCATTCGATAAGGCCGGCGTACAGCCGGATGATATCAAGACACTGCCGGACATAAAGCGGCTTCCCTTCACGACGAAACAGGACCTGAGGGACAACTATCCTTTCGGACTCTTCGCGGCGCCGATGAGCAGTGTTGTCAGGCTTCATGCTTCTTCAGGCACAACCGGCAGGGCAATCGTCGTCGGATATACAAAAAGGGATGTCGATACATGGTCGGAGCTGATGGCCAGATGCTTTGTGGCCGCGGGCCTTACCAAAAATGACATTATCCATAACGCATACGGATACGGCCTCTTCACGGGCGGTCTCGGCGCCCATTACGGCGCTGAGAAACTTGGTGCCAGCGTAATACCCATGTCAGGCGGCAATACAAAGAGGCAGATCATGATCCTGCAGGACTTCGGTCCCACGGCAATCTGCTGCACGCCTTCCTACGCGCTGAACCTGGCAGAGCGCGGCTCAGCCATGGGTGTTGACATGCGGTCGCTGAAGCTCCGCGTCGGCATCTTCGGTGCGGAGCCATGGAGTGAAAAGATGAGGGACGAGATAGAAAATAAACTGAATCTATCCGCTCTGGATATCTACGGCCTTTCAGAAGTTATGGGTCCCGGGGTTTCCATGGAATGCATGGAGGGACGCTCCGGCATGCATGTGTTTGAGGATCATTTCATTGTGGAGGTGATCAATCCGGAAACGGGCGAGGCGTTGCCATACGGCGAAGAAGGGGAACTGGTCTTCACTACCATCACGAAGGAAGCCTTCCCTCTCATCCGCTATCGAACGCGCGACATATCCCGCCTGATCGCCGAGCCTTGCCGCTGCGGCAGGAGCCACATCAGGATGGACCGGGTCACCGGCAGGAGTGACGACATGCTTATTATCAGAGGCGTAAATGTCTTCCCGTCTCAGATCGAGGCAGTTCTCATCGGCATCACAGGGCTCGAACCGCATTATCAGTTGATCGTGGACAGGGTCGGCGCCATGGATACGCTGGAGGTCCAGGTTGAAGTAAGCGAAAAGGCATTTGCAAACGCAGACGAGGTCCGCTACCTGCAGAATTTGGAAAAAGGTCTCGCCAAAGATTTGAAGGACTATGTCGGCGTGACAGCCAAGATAAAGTTGGTAGAACCGAAATCCTTGCAGCGTTCTGAAGGTAAGGCCAGCCGGATAATTGATAAACGGAAGATGTAGGGGAGGCTCTCACTTATTCTTTTTCCCTCGCAATCAATCAGGAGGACTTATGAAAGTAGAACAGATCTCCATATTCCTGGAGAATAAACCGGGTGCACTCGAAAGCGTCATGCGGCTGCTGAAAGATGCTGATATTAATATCAGGAGTCTGTCTCTTGCAGATACGTCCGATTTCGGAATTCTCCGGCTGATTGTTAACGATGCAAACAGGGCGCTCAAGGTGCTGAATGAAAATGGTTTGAGGGTCAGCCGGACAAGCGTGGTGGCAGTGGAAGTCCCTGACCGTCCGGGCGGCCTTCACAGTATCCTCGCAACGCTGGCGCAGCATGGAATCAACGTCGAATATCTGTACGCATTTATCGAAAAAAGCGGCGAGAACGCCGTGATCATTTTCCGTTTCGATGCTCCGGATGCCGCCGTTGAAGTCCTTTCAAAAAATGGGTTTACTGTCCTGCCCGGTGAGAGGCTGTATTCTTTTTAAGTATGATAGTCCCGCAAGAAATGGTTATCAACACCAGGAAGATAGGCATAGGCGGCTCTGTCGAAGCGGTTGCTGTCACTTTCGCTTTGTGGAAACAGAAGCGCAACCTCAACCCGTGATGGTCACGACCTGCCGCCATAATTGTCATTCCCGCCCCGTACAATGACATTCGGGGGCACGCTCCCACAGACACAGGTGAGGTCAGTCTTGATAAACTGTCAAAATATATGAAGCAAGCAGATGTTAGACAAAAAAGGCGGCGCTCACCGATGAAGAAGATCGGTATTGCCCTGGGCGCAGGCGGTGCCAAAGGATTGGCGCACGTGCTGATACTCGAAGCGCTGGATGAGCTTGGACTAAAACCATCCTATGTCACGGGGACCAGTACCGGCGCCATTGTGGGCGTTCTTTATTGTTCGGGATTGAGCGCAAAGGACTTAAAGCAGGTTATCAGCCATATAAGTATCGGTGAAAACGATACACTGAAAGACGTTATGACCAAGAAGCATATGTTCAAGTGGCTGAATTTCATGGCGCCGCAATTTGACGGCCATGGTTTCCTGAATGCGGAACGGTTCATAAACTATCTCTTCGAATCCATCGAGGCGAGGACATTCGAGGAGCTTGTAATTCCTCTGCGCGTCGTCGCTTCTGACTTTTGGACCCGCGAGCAGGTGGTGCTTGACGAGGGAGAATTGGCGCCGGCTATACAGGCAAGCATGTCGCTGCCCGGTGTGTTTACGCCCGTCACCATGGGGGAGAATGTCTTAATCGACGGCGGGGCGGTCAACCCCGTGCCTTTTGACCTCCTGCCAAGCGATTGCGACCTCACCATTGCCGTTGATGTTATCGGACGCCGTGACGCAGGCCCGGACCGCATGCCGTCGCTGCAGGAAGCTATTTTTAACACCTTTCAAATCATGGAGAGAAGCATCGTCCGCGAAAAATTGCGCAATTCGTCGCCGGATATTTACATCGAGATTGAAATTTCGAATATTCGTGCTCTGGAATTCTACAAGGCGGACCAGGTGTTTAAACAGGCGCAAACGGCCAAGGATCAGCTTAAACGTGAGTTGGAGAAGCGAATCTATCTCCACAACAGTTCATAATACAGGCTGTCATCCTTTGATACATCCTAATGCCCGAAGCTTTGCGACCTTCCTGGAGATGCCTGCCCTGTGAACCACTTCCACCACCTGATCTAAATCCTTATACGCCTCCGGCATCTCTTCACTTAGGGTTCCCTTGCCTGTTGCCATTATGATGATGCCCTTGGCGGCCATTTCACGTTCTATCGATCTTCCACGGCTTGCCTTTTTCGCCTGGGTGCGGCTCATGACGCGCCCCGCGCCGTGGCAGGTGCTTCCGAAGGTCTCCGCAAAGGCTTTCTCCGTCCCCGTGAGTACATACGAGCCCGTCCCCATATCGCCGGGTATCAATACAGGCTGGCCTGTATTTGCATACCGCGCCGGAAGGGCCGGATGGCCGGGTGGGAAAGCACGGGTCGCTCCCTTCCTGTGAACGCACAGCTTCGTCTCTTTACCATCGACGACAAATGTTTCGATCTTGGCGATATTGTGGCAGACGTCGTAAAGCAATGTCATGCCCAAATCGCGGGGCCCTTTTTTCAGGGTCTGTTCGAAGGTCTCACGCGTCCAGTGCATCATCATCTGACGATTGGCCCAGGCATAATTGGCGGCACAGGCCATGGCGGCAAGGTATTCCTTCCCCCGGTTTGACGTGAGATACGCGCAGGCAAGCTGCCTATCGGGAAGGGAGACGTCCAGTTCGCCAAGATGCTTGACCATCCTCGCCAGATAATCATCGCAGACTTGATAGCCAAGTCCCCGCGAGCCGCTATGAATGAGAACGCAGATCTGATCCTCTTCAAGGCCAAAGGCAGCGGCGGCCGTTCTATCGAAGATCTCCTCGACAACCTCGATCTCCAGAAAATGATTGCCCGATCCGAGCGTTCCCAACTGCTCCCGTCCGCGCTCGATAGCCCTGGCGCTTATCATTTCGGGATCGGCGCCTGCCATCTTACCTCTGTCTTCCGTGGCCTCCAGATCCTCATGTGTGCCGTATCCCCGCTCCACCGCCCATTTGGCCCCTTCGATGAGAACCTTTTTTTCTTCATTAGCGGAGAGCTTGAGGTCGCTCTTCGAGCCCACACCGGTAGGGATATGATGATACAGGGCGCTTATCAGTTCTTTTAAACGATCCCTTATGTCTCCATGAGCAAGGCGGGTCGTCACCAGCCGGCATCCGCAGTTGATGTCATAGCCCACGCCGCCGGGAGAAATAACTCCATCCTGAAGACCGAAAGCAGCGACGCCGCCTATCGGGAAGCCGTAACCCCAGTGCATATCAGGCATGGCCAGAGAATATTTCACAATCCCGGGGAGGTGCGCCACATTGGCCACCTGCTTTGGACTCTCGTCCGAACCCATTTCCCTGATGAGGCGCTCACTCGAATAGATGATCCCGGGTACCCTCATGCTGCCCGTCTGAGGAATCATCCACCGGCAATCGTCGATCTTCTTGAGTTCAGACATCAAAAATCACCCTTGCCGTCCACATGCCATGGGCTTCTTTCACGGCTGCCTGATGATACGTTACCGCCTTGATCTCCGTATTTATCGTATGCTTTGCGGGATCAAAAGGCGCCCCCGCAACCTTCCCCACTAAGCGCCGCGGGTCGATATCAATTATGGAAAACTCTTTGAGCAAGAGACCTTCGCCATTATACATATAGAGAACCTCCCGCAGATAGTTCACCAGGAGGTCTTCCCAGCCGTCACCAGCCACAACTATTTTTCTTTCTACGATGGGACTCACATGCGAGAGGTCGGCAAGAATATCAAAGACGGCGAAGGCGGCATTGGCAAACAACTCGTTTGCAGTCTTGCCATATGCCTCCACTCCCACGTCCGCCGTATGATCAAACAGCTTGTATCTGTGCATTTCAGTAGTCGCGGGTTTCGCAATAAAATTACGCCGGGCCTGTTGAAATTGCCGCACTCACTTTCTTCGCTCGTAATGGCAAAGGGAAATTATGTCACTCCTCTTCCTCGTCGTCTGCGGCGAATTCAAGCTCGTTTACGGGTTCCTCCTCTGCATCTTCCTGCGGCAGGCCGTTTTCTTTTTCTTCCGATTCTCGCTCGGCGCGGGCCACACCGACCAGTTTCTCATCGGGATCGATCTCGATCAGCCTTACTCCTTGAGTACTTCTATGAAGAAGTGGAACTTCCGCAACCTTCAGGCGTATGATCTTCCCGGCATTGCTGATCAGCATGATGTCTTCATCGCCCGTAACCTGAAGAACACCGGAGACATTTCCCACCTTGGAAACTGTTTTGAGATTTATAACCCCCTGGCCGCCGCGGCTTTGCCGGCGGTATTCTTCCACTTCGGTGCGCTTGCCGTAGCCGTTTTCAGAAACAGTTATAATGGAATTGCCTTCCGAAGGTATCTCCATCCCGACCACGGCATCATCATCGTCCATGCGAATGCCGATAACGCCCCTCGCCGTTCTCCCCATATCCCGGACGTCCTCTTCATGGAAAAGGATGGACTGGCCTTTCCTCGTCCCCAAAAAGACATCCTGATCCCCGTGGGTCAACTGGACGGCAATGAGTTCGTCTCCCTCGTCAATGGATATGGCAATGATTCCCCCGGACCGCGGGTTCGAATAGGCTGCAAGATCTGTCTTTTTTGTTATGCCCTTTCTTGTCACCATAATCACATACTTCCCCTCGACAAACTCCCGGACGGGAAGTATTGCCGCCACCCGTTCTCCCGGCGACAGATTGACGAGGTTGACAATCGCCTTCCCTTTCGATGCCCGTCCGGCCTGGGGAATCTGGTAAACCTTGAGCCAGTATACCCTTCCCAAATTCGTAAAGATCAGTACATAGTTATGGGTGGAGGCGATGAATATCTTCTCGACAAAATCCTCCTCCTTGGTTCCCATGCCGACCTTCCCCTTGCCGCCCCGGCGCTGGCTCCTGTACAGGCTGACGGCATTCCTCTTAATGTAGCCAGAGTGGGACACGGTCACCACCATGTCTTCTTCCACGATCATGTCCTCGATATCAATGTCCTCCACGCTTTCCACGATCTCCGTGCGTCTCTCGTCGCCATACTTTTTCTTGATCTCTTCCAGTTCCGCCACGATGATATCGAGCACCTTCTTGGGGTCATCGAGAATCCCCTGCAACTGGGCGACCAGCCGGGTGAGTTCCGCGTACTCATCATCGATCTTGGCACGCTCGAGACCTGTAAGCCTCTGCAGGCGCATGTCGAGGATAGCCCGCGCCTGGATCTCCGACAGGCCGAACTTTTGCGTCAGGGCCTGCGCCGCCTCTTGGGGACTCTTGGATTTCTTGATCAGCTGAACTACGGCATCGATATTGTTAAGGGCGATGATGAGTCCTTCGAGGATATGGGCCCGTTCTTTCGCTTTCCTGAGATCAAAGATCGTCCTGCGCGAGATGACTTCCTTGCGGAAGTCCACAAATTTCTGGAGGACTTCTTTAAGATTGAGGACCCGCGGCTGGTTGCGGTCGATCGCCAGCATGATGACCCCGAAGCTCGTCCCCATCTGTGTATGCTTGTACAGTTGGTTGAGGATCACGCCGGATGGCTCGTCCTTCTTCAAGTCTATGACGATCCTTATCCCGTCCCGGTCCGATTCATCCCTGAGATCGGAGATGCCCTCCAGCTTCTTCTCTTTCACGAGCTCGGAGATCTTCTCGATGAGATTGGCCTTATTCACGAGGTAGGGGAGTTCCGTCACGACGATGCTCTCACGGTCGTTCCTCGCGTTTCTCTCGATGCTCGACCTGGCCCTCATGCGTATGGAACCCCTCCCCGTAGTATACGCGGAGACGATCCCGTCCCTCCCGTTGATGAAACCGGCCGTCGGGAAATCAGGGCCTTTGATATGAACCATCAGTCCTGGAACCGTGATCTCCGGATCGCGTATCAGGGCGATTGTCCCGTCGATAAGCTCGCTTAAATTATGAGGAGGAATGTTTGTCGCTACACCCACGGCAATTCCGGAAGTGCCATTGAGCAGAAGCGCAGGCATACGCGCAGGCAGTACGGTGGGCTCTTCCATGGAGGCGTCATAGTTCGGAACAAAATCTACTGTTTCTTTTTCAAGGTCGGCAAGCATCTCCTCTGCAAGCCTCGCCATGCGGATCTCTGTGTAACGCATCGCCGCAGGCGGGTCTCCGTCGACGCTCCCGAAATTTCCCTGACCGTCAATCAGGGGATAGCGCATGGAGAAGTTCTGGGCCATGCGGACAAGGGTATCATAGGCGGCGGTATCGCCGTGGGGGTGATACTTACCGATGATATCCCCGACGATCCTGGCGGATTTCTTATAGGCCTTGTTCCAGACGTTTCCCATTTCCGACATGGCGAAGAGCACACGGCGATGGACCGGTTTCATGCCGTCCCGGACGTCCGGGATGGCGCGGCCGATGATCACGCTCATCGCGTAATCCATATAGGATTTCTTCATTTCATCTTCGATATTGATGGGGATGTTCTTCTGGAAAAGCTGCTCCATATTTTCAAGTCCTCACTATGCGTTTTCGCTTCTAAAAACACCTGCAATTTCAAGCATTAACACGGCAGGTGTTCTATGAAAACTTATACCATTTTTTACCAAATAAGTCGCGTCATTTTTTATCTTTTTGGTGGGTTAAAATGCGGGAATTTCAAACGCTGCTATGTCCTTGACACTGGCGGTGAGAAAGTTAAAAACAGATAAATAATTCATCCGGATATTCATTTAGAACTTCCAAACACTCTCCGCATTTTACGTGATTTCAATAGCTCTTATTAGAACAATGTATCCTCACACATCCAGGTTCGAGGCATAGAGGGCGTTCTTGTAGATGAATTCTTTGCGGGGTTCTACATGGTCGCCCATGAGGGTGGTGAAGATTTCGTCGGCGGTGACATAGTCTTCCAGCTTGACCTGGAGGAGGGTTCTCTTGTCCGGGTTCATGGTGGTCTCCCAGAGCTGCTCGGGGTTCATCTCGCCGAGACCCTTGTAGCGCTGGATGGAAAGCCCCTTCTGCCCCATCGCCGTCACATATTCCACCAGGGCCGTCATGCTTGCGAGTTCCTTCTTGCCCTTTTCCTCGTCGTCCGTAACCACCGTGTAGGGCGGCTCGCCGATGGCGCTCACCTGATTGAGGAGCTCCTTGATTTCGATAAATCTCGGTGATTTGAATATCTCGCGGTCAAGGACTGTCGTAAATATCTGCCCCTTCATCCGGTAATCGAGAATGAGCCTGTAACCGTCGTCATATTCCGGGTCAGTATCAGGCCTGCAGTCCACCAGCCTTTCTCCGACAGCCTTGCTGGTTCGTTTGGCAACTTTAAGAAGGGCCTTTTCGCTCTTGAAGTCATTAGGCGAGAAGGCCGGATCGGCTGCTAATATGCGCATGATCGTCTTGTTCTTGTCTTCCCTTTCAAAACGGTTAAGCACTGTTTCGATCTTCATCACCTTCTTAATGAGACTGAGGAGGCGGTTGCCCGTGATGCTGTTCCCATTACCCACGAGGAGGGAAAGCTTGCTTACCCCGTTATCGAGGACGTAATCCTTCATTTCCTCTTCGTTGCTGATGTAGAGTTCTTTCTTGCGGTCCATTACCTTGAAGAGGGGCGGCTGGGCGATATAGAGGTAACCCCGCTCAATCAACTCACGCATCTGCCGGAAAAAAAATGTGAGGAGCAGCGTCCGGATGTGGAGGCCGTCCACATCGGCATCCGTCATGATGATAACTTTGTGGTACCTGAGCTTGCTGACATCGAAGTCATCCGTGCCGATGCCCGTCCCTAGGGCCGTTACCATGACCTTGATCTCCTCGTTTTGCAGCATCTTGTCGAAGCGGGCCTTCTCTACGTTGAGGACTTTGCCGCGGAGAGGGAGTATCGCCTGGTTCCTGCGGTCCCTGCCTTGTTTGGCCGAGCCGCCGGCGCTGTCGCCTTCCACAAGGTAGACCTCGCTGCGCGCGGGATCGCGTTCCTGGCAGTCCGCAAGTTTGCCGGGCAGGGCGCCCACTTCCAGGGCGCTCTTTCGCCGCGTGAGTTCCTTGGCGCGCCGCGCAGCGTCCCTGGCCCTCGCAGCATCAAGGGCTTTGCCCAATATCTGTTTCGCGACCGGCGGGTTTTCTTCCAGATAACTCCCCAGCTTGTCGTAGACGATACCCTCGACGAGTCCCTTCACCTCGCTGTTTCCCAGCTTCGTTTTGGTCTGCCCTTCAAACTGGGGCTCCTTCAGCTTGACGCTGATTACGCAGGAGAGCCCTTCCCGGACGTCTTCACCCCGGATGGAATCTTTTCCGTTTTTCACAAGGTTGTTGTTGGCCGCGTAATTGTTGATTACCCGGGTCAGGGCGGACTTGAAGCCGCTTAAGTGCGTTCCGCCTTCCGTAGTATTGATGCTGTTTACATATGCAAAGATGCCCTCTGCGTACGTATCGTTATATTGAAGGGCGACCTCCACATAACAATCTTCCTTCTCGCCAACAAAATATATCGGCTTCTTGTGAAGAACCCCCTTGTTGCGGTTGATATACTCCACGAAGGATACGATCCCGCCCTTGTAGAAGAATTCGCTCTTCTTGCCATCCCTTTCATCCGTCAACATTATTTTGAGGCCCTTATTCAGGAAAGCCAGTTCGCGGAGACGGTTGGAAAGGACATCAAAACTGAACTCAAGTTCCTCGAATATTTCGTCGTCGGGCTTGAAGGTGACCTTTGTCCCACGGCCCCTCGTCTTCCCCACGACCTCCAACGTGCTTGTGGGCTCGCCCTTCGAGTAAGACTGCCTGTAGACCTTTCCCTCTCTCCGCACTTCCAGCTCGAGGTATGATGAAAGGGCATTGACGACGGAAACGCCGACGCCGTGGAGACCGCCGGAGATCTTGTAGCTTTCGTTGGAAAACTTCGCACCGGAGTGAAGCTTGGTGAGAACAACCTGTGCCGCCGGAATTCCCTCTTCCTTGTGCATGTCCACGGGAATCCCGCGGCCGTTGTCATCTACCATGACGCTGTTATCGGCGCGGACGCGGACGTCGATGGTATCACAAAAGCCTGCGGCTGCTTCATCTACACTGTTATCTACAACCTCATATACCAGGTGGTGCAGGCCGTCTTTGCCGGTACTGCCTATGTACATGGCGGGTCTCTTGCGTACCGCCTCAAGACCTTCCAATACTTTTATACTGTCTGCCTCGTACCTATCTGTCATATTCTCTTTATCCCTTCCACTGTTTCCAAAATACTCTTACGACTCTTCCTCACTGCGAGGAGGGCAGTAGCCCGGACACAGAAGTCTCCGATATTGCCATGACGCTCCACACCTCGCGCTGATGCACCGCCATTTATTGAAGCTTCAGCGGCATTACTATACACAGATAATCGTCTTTCTCGGCAGGCCTTATGACGCCCGGTTTCATGCCCGCCCCTATTTCAAAAATGACGATTTTTTCATCGATAACTTCTATGGCATCAATCAAGTATTTGACGTTATAACCTACGGAGAACTCACTATCGTGGTAGTCTACTTCAATCTCATCTTTGGCTTCTCCCACATCCGGATTAGCCGATTCCAACACCATTCTGCCATCGTCCAATTTAATTATTACTCCACTGTACCTTTCGCTTGATATAACGCTCATCCTTTTCAATGCATGCAGAATTGCATCCTTATCGAATTGCACGAGGACTCCCTTCTCCGTGGGTATGACCCGCTTATAATCCGGATAATCCGCATCAACCAGGCTAACCTTTAACATGGTGCTGTCTGTTTTGATAACGCACATGCCCTGCCGCACCCCTACGAAGATATCCTCGGGTGCATTTTCTATGAGCCTTCTGATTTCACCCAATCCCTTTCTGGGAATTATAACCCCCTTTTCCATCCGCAGGAAAGCTGCCCCCTCTACATCCACATTAGCCATAGCCAGGCGATGACCATCCGTCGCGATCATGCGCAACTTATTCTTGCCACCGTCATCTATAGTTTCAAAGAATACTCCATTTAAGTTTTTCCTCATTTCATCTGCCGACATGGCAAATGATGTCTTACGTATCAATCTCTCAATCAATTGCCCCTTAATCTTATAAAAATTCAATTCACTGCGATCATCAACAACACTGGGGAAGTCGTCTGCCGGCAAGCCGGGTATCTTATAGATTATTTTTTTAGAGGTCAGTATTACCCTGTGGCTCTCGTTTGCTTCAAACTGAACTGTATCACCCTCAATCTCTCTGATCATTTCATATAGTTTTCTTGCAGAAACAGTAACATCGCCTTTGTTTATGATTTCTGCTTGATAGTCTGCCACCAACCCTATCTCCCTGTCGGTCGCCACAATTGTTATTTTATCTTTTTCCGCCCTGATCAAAACATTGTTGAGGATCGGCATGGTTGTTTTCTTCTCCACGATGCTGAGCGTCTTTTGGATGCCTTCCAGAAAAGAATCTCTTTGTATATTAAATTTCATGACCATCCCCTCCCTATATTTAAAATTATATTATTTAATAAATAATAGTCATAGTAATAGTCCCTGTTACGAATGTTCATATGTATACTTACTTAAATTGTCCCGCCGACATAGACCAAACATAATTGTTGATAACCTGTGAGGCCAAAAGTTGTTAACTTCTCTGTTGCAAAGATTCCTCAATTTCCTGGACGATTTTCTTCAGATTTTTATCGTCGTCACAGCCTTTTTTCATCTTATTGTTGGCGTAGATGACCGTCGAATGGTCCCGTCCGCCTACTTTCTCCCCGATGTCGGGGAATGATAAGGCAGTCAATTTTCTCGCAAGATACATGGCAATCTGTCTTGCGAATACAAGGTTTTTATTCTTCTTCTGTGATTTGATGTCCGATATCTTGACATTTAGTTTAGCGGCTATAGTTTTTATGATCTCCTCGATGGTGACTTCTTCCTTTTCAATTCTCTTCAGAATCCTTTTTAAGACCTCTTTGGTAAGGTTTATATCGATTTCCTTACCCGTAAGAGAGGAGAAAGCGGAAATCCTTATGAGATAGCCCTCGAGTTCCCTGATATTGGATTCCACCTGGGATGCTACATAATGCGCCACGTTAGTCGGCAGAGTCAGATTATTTTCCTGGGCCTTTTTTTCCAGGATGGCGATCTTTGTCTCAATCTCCGGGGGATGAATATCGGCGATAAGGCCCCACTCGAACCGTGAACGCAACCTGTTTTCCATGTTCGGAATGTCTTTGGGAAACTTGTCACTCGAGACGACGATCTGTTTGCCGGAATCGTGCAGGGTATTAAAAGTGTGAAAAAATTCCTCCTGCGTTTTTTCCTTGCCGGCAACAAACTGAATGTCATCAATGAGAAGACAGTCAATATTTCTGTATTTCTCCCTAAACTTCGGCATTCTGTCATACCTGATTGAGTTGATCAGTTCGTTCATGAATTCTTCCGCGGAGACATACACAACGTTCATGTCCGGGTGGCGCGCGAGCGCGCGAAGCCCGATGGCGTTAAGCAGGTGTGTCTTTCCCAGGCCGACACCGCCGTAGATAAACAGGGGATTATAATTCTTGGCAGGTTGTTCCGCGACAGACACGGATGCTGCATGAGCGAATTGATTGCACGGTCCGACTACAAATCTTTCAAAACTGTAATGAGGATTCAATGATTGATTGATCCCTGAGCGGACACGCTTGCTCTGAGAGCGCGTCTTTTCCTGATGTTCCCCGTGACGGCGAACAGATGTTTGGCCTTTTTTCATTTCCTGGCCGATTTGAAGTTCTACTTTCAGATCGAGGCCCGCCACCGTAGCGATGGCCTCCCTGATGACATATTGGTAGTTTTCTATAAGCCAGTCTTTGAAAAACTTATTGGGAACATTCAAAGTAACATTGTTCCCCTCGAGGGAAGACATTTTGATGGGCCGAATCCATGTCTCGAAGTTCTGCGGACTGACTTTTTCTTTAATGATTTGAAGACTTTTTTCCCAAAGCATGTCCAAAGCTACTCACCTTATAAACAATGTTGTCAACATCTGTTGATAACTCAAGTTACCTGGAGAATCTCTTACTCTCGACGACATTCATCAGTAATGTCACAAGCCGATTCAGTTCTTCCGCCGTCTTAAACTTGATATCTATAGACCCCTTGTTCTTGCGCTGGCGAATATGAATTTCCGTCATCAGCTTCGAAGAGAGCTGTTTTTCAAGATCGCGAAGAAGCGGGTCCTTTTTCTTGCCCTTCTTTTCCGGGGGTGTTTTTCTCAGTTTTTGAATCAGGCCTTCAGTTTCCCGGACGCTGAGAGCCTTTTTTATGATAACGTTGAGGAACCTGACCTGTTCTCCCGGCGAATCGAGCATGAGTATGGATCTTGCGTGCCCGGAACTAATGGTCTTATTGATCAGGGCCGACCTGATTTCCCGGGGCAGTTTCAGCAACCTCAAAGTGTTGGCAATGGTTGAGCGGTCCTTCCCCACCCGGGAAGAAAGCTCCTCCTGTGACAGACTGAACTGATTGATCAAGGTCTGGTAAGCTTCAGCTTCTTCAACAGGATTCAAATTTTCACGCAGAAGATTCTCTAAGAGAGACAATTCTGCCGCCGCTGCGTCGGGAGCCTCTCTTATAATAACCGGGACTTCTTTGAGGCCTGCTTCCTGAGCGGCTCTCCATCTACGCTCCCCCGCTATGATCTCGTAGCCCGAATTGGATCTACGCACCACGATAGGCTGAATAATGCCGTTCTTCTTTATGGATGCGACAAGGCGTTTCTGTTCCTTGTCGTTGAAATCCTTGCGGGCCTGGAACCGGTTGGGGGAAAGCTCTTCGACGCCGCATACGATGTATGAAGGCCTTGTGCTGACATTGTCAAGCAGGTCGGGAAATAAAGCCCCGAGCCCCTTGCCGAGGGAACTTTTTGGCTGCATCTAAATCCTCCCGTTGACCAGGATTTCTCGAGCGAGGTCCATGTAGGAAACAGCGCCGCGGGACTTGATATCATAGAGAATGATGGGGAGACCATGACTCGGGCTTTCAGATAACCTGACATTTCTTGGTATAATCGTATTAAAAACTTTCTCCCCCAAATGCCTTCTCACATCCTCGCTCACCCTGTGGGAGAGCGAATTTCTTGTATCAAACATGGTGAGCAGAATGCCTCCCAGGGACAGGGCTGGATTAAGCCGTGCTTTGACCAGCTTGACCGTATTGAGTAAATATCCGAGGCCCTCCATCGCAAAATATTCACACTGCAGGGGGATGATCACGGAGTCTGAAGCAACAAGGGCATTTACCGTCAAGAATCCGAGAGACGGCGGACAATCGATGATGATGTAGTCATACGCAGTATCAAGGCTTTTCAGCAGCTCGCGGAGCTTCTTCTCCCTGTCTTCAAGATTTACGAATTCTACCTCGATCCCTATCAAATCCTGGTTAGCAGGTGCCACATCAAGGCAGGGCAACTGAGTGCCGACAATCACCTCTTTTAAGGGAACCCTACCGATGAGGGAATGATAAAGATTTTTCTTATTGATGGTTTCCCTGTCTATACCCATGCCGCTTGACGCATTGCCCTGAGAGTCGCAATCGATGAGCAGGGTTCTCTTTTCCGCCGCCGCCAGAGTTGCGGCAAGATTTATGGCAGTGGTTGTCTTGCCGACACCCCCTTTCTGGTTCGCTATACATATGATTTTACGCATGATTTAGCAGAGCACACAAACGGCATTTTGAGACGCAAACTTTGGGGAAACGTTAGCACAAAACACGAATTTTTAGAAGGAATATTTGCCTTGTAGAAAAAGTTTTTCATAAATTATAATTCTTCGAAAATCACTTGTTATCGGCAACGTCAAATCATGGCTTCCGATATATTTTAGCCCCAGGCTATGATAGATCCCGGCGGCATCTGTCAGTTCTTGATCGGATATTTTCCCTTTCATTGCTATCAGGGAACCTTTCGGGGCAAGAAAGAATGCACCCATCCGGAGGAATTCTGTCAGTTTAAATGTGGCCCTCGAGGTGACAACCTGATAAAAATCTCTGCACGTTTCATCTTTCATCAGAGATTCGGCCCGGTTGTGGATGACTACGGTCTCTGCGAGGCCCAAACTGCGGATCACATGCTTAAGAAACGACGTTTTTTTGCGTGATGACTCAAGGAGGAAAACCTTTAGTGATTTTAAGGCGATCTTTAAAGGGATACCGGGGAATCCGGCTCCTGAGCCGATATCGAGAACGCGACAGGTTTCAGACTTGATATACGGCAACAGCGTCAAAGAGTCAATGAAATGTTTTATGATGATGTCGCTTTCTGATCTCGTGGAGATCAGGCTTACCTTTTTGTTCCAGGCAAGAAGTTCACCGTAATAGGCTGCAAACAGGGAAAGCTCATCCCTTCCCAGGTCGATTCCCACTGCATTTGCAGCTTCGGAAAGTATTTGTGATGCCCGCTCTTCCATCGGCTACTTCTTTACAGAGGTTGCCCCGCATGTCAATCTTTTCTTATCCTGTTTCGAATCGGCGGAACGGATGTCCATGCAATTTTTTAGTAGAAATAATATCCATTATCTAATAAATGCAACAGGGCGAGATGGGAGGTGCCCGTGAGAGCGAAAACTGAGAACATCACCATCGTTCTGAACAAGCCGAAATATCCGGGCAATGTCGGGTCGGTGGCGAGGTGCGCGAGGAATATGGGAGTCGAGAGGATCTCTGTTGTGGGTAACAGAGACCTTGCCCATGAGGAGATGAAGCAACTGGCCACCCATTTTGCTGCCGGAATTGTGGACCGTATCAAGCATTTCGATACTCTCGATGAGGCCTTGGCGCGGTTTCAGTACATTGTCGGAGCCACATCTCGGCGCGGCTCCGCGAGAGGCCCGGTCGTTTCCCCCAGGGAGATGGCGGCCCGTATCGTAGATATATCCCAGGAGAATGAAGTGGCGCTGCTCATCGGACCAGAGGATACGGGATTGTCTAACGATGATCTGCGGTTCTGCCACCTGCTGGTGACCATACCCACGTCCAAGCATAACAAATCCATCAATCTCTCACACGCGGCTATGATCCTCTGCTATGAAATCTTCGTGGCCGATATGAAACATCCGGAGGCATTTACGCCCCGTCTGGCTCAATCATCAGAGCTCGAAGGGATGTATGATCATATAAGAGGGATATTGCTGAAGATCGGTTTTCTGAATCCGGAGAACCCGGATTTCTGGATGATGCATATCCGCCGCTTCCTTTCACGGACAAATCTTTTCTCCAAGGAGGTGAAGATCATCAGGGGCATCTGCCGACAGTTAGACTGGTATCTGAAAAACAAAAAGACTTGACTTTCCATCGACAGAAACTTATTACTCATTGAAATTCCATGGGGGTGCAATCATGTATAAGAATTTCTCCTTCACGGGTGCCAAGAAAATCGTCTTTGGCAACGGGGCCTTGGAGACTCTCGCAGAACATATTCATGAACTTAAGGCGAGCCGGCCCCTCATTGTCCTCGACAGGAATCTGTCCAAGACAGACCTCAAGGGTAAGGTCTTGGACATCCTCGGCGACGGCTCTCTTAAGGCGACGCTGTTCGATCAGAAGGTTGAAGCCGAGCCAAGGCTTGAGGTAGCAGATGAAGGAGTGAAGGCGGCCCAGAAGGGGAAATGTGATGTTGTAGTTGGCATCGGCGGCGGAAGCGCCATGGATGTAGCTAAGGCGATTGCCGTCCTCGCAGCTAATAACGGCAGGGCCAAGGATTATTTGGGGTTGAACAAAGTACCCGGGCCGGGGCTTCCGAAGATAATGATCCCGACAACGGCGGGAACGGGGAGCGAGGTCACGTTTACGGCTGTTTTTGTCAGGCAAAATTTAAAGAAGAAAGAAGGGATGAACAGCCCGCATCTTTATCCGGAGCTTGCCATCCTCGATCCGACCCTCACACTTTCTCTCCCCCCCGTTTCCACGGCGTCAACGGGAGTAGACGCCCTCTGTCACGCGATAGAATCATACACATCGATTAATGCCTCTCCTATGAGTGAGTTGCTTTCCCTGGAGGCCATTTATTTGATTTCGTCGAATCTCCGCACATGCGTGCATGACGGCAGTAACCTGGAGGCGAGAGGCAATATGCTCCTGGGAAGTCTCTATGCGGGCCTGGGTCTCGCCAATGCCGGGGTTGGCGCTGTTCATTCCCTGTCCTATCCTCTCGGGGGGAAATATGGTGTCTCTCATGGTCTCGCCAACACCATCATGCTGCCGCACGTGATGGCCTTCAATCTGCCGGGGGCTCTCGAAAAATTTGCCATCATCGCCGAAACTATGGGGGAGGTGATCGATACGCTGCCGCTGCGCGAAGCGGCGTTCATGGCCGTGGAAGCAGTACAGGCGCTGATTGAAGACTGCGGCATCTACACCACGCTGGAGGATTTGAGTATACCCGAAGAGGCGTTGCCTGAGCTTGCCGAGGTGGCCATGACTGTACTCCGACCGCTGGAGAACAACCCCCGGAAATTGACGATAGAGGATGCGATAGACATATATGGAGAGGCATACTAAGCGACGGTATCTACGCGGAAGGACAATAAGGCAGTGGAGGTAGTCATATGGCTGGTGCGGAGCTGATTGGAAAAGAAGAGATAAAAGAAATTATGGACGTCATGGAAACTGGCATCCTCATGAGATACGGATTTGACAAGGAGAGAAAGGGAGTCTTCAAGGTACGGGAATTCGAAGCCGCCTTCGCCGGCTACTGCCAGGCAAAATACGCCCTGGGTGTTACGTCCGGCTCCACGGCGCTAAAAGTGGCGCTTGCCGCGATGGATGTGGGACCGGGGGATGAGGTGATCGTTCCGGCCTTTACTTTCATCGCGACTTATGAGGCGGTGTTGGAAGTCGGCGCGATTCCCATCGCGGCTGACATCGATGAGACCTTGAACATGGATCCTGGTGATATAGAAAAGAGGATAACGCCTTACACGAAAGCCGTGATCCCCGTGCATATGTGCGGTGCTCCGGCGCATATCGACAGGATCATGGCTGTGGCGAGAAAGAATAAACTCCTTGTCCTCGAGGACAATGCCCAGGCCTCCGGGGGGAGCTATCGCGGGAAGAAGCTTGGGACGTTCGGTGACATGGGCATCTTCAGTTTTGACTATTACAAGACCCTAACCACAGGGGAAGGAGGAATGGTCCTGACTGATAATAAAGATTTCTACCTTCGTGCCGATGGGTACCACGATCACGGCCACGACCACAACCCCAATGTCAGCAGGGCACTTGAAGGGCGGACGATTCTGGGCTTTAATTACCGCATGAACGAGCTTCAGGGCGCCCTTGGTCTTGCCCAGTTGAGGAAGCTTGATACGATTATCGCCGAGCAGAAAAAAAATAAACTGGCCATCAAGGATGTCCTCAAGAAATGCAAGGGCATTAAGTTCAGGGATATTCCGGATGCAGATGGAGATACGGCAACCTTTCTCGCATTCAATCTGCCTGATGAGAATACCGCAATGCGATTTCAGAAGTCCCTCTCCGGCGAAGGAGTCGATACGGTATGCTTCAAGAAGAATCTCTGGCACTATCTTCCTAACTGGGAGCATTTTCTCGCGCGGTCAACGGCGAACTCGAAGAAGTATCCTTTCACAGATCCTTCATACAAAGGAAAGGTAAACTACGATAGGTCCACCATACCCCGGGCGGAGGATATACTTGGCCGCACGCTGGTCATGAATATACCAGTAAAGATGCCTACAGAAAGATTTGCGAAGATCAAAGAGGGTATTGAGAAGGCGGCAAAGAATCTATAGGAAGAGGGATCTATGATTATCGTCACCGGCGGCGCCGGATTCATCGGGAGCGCCGTTGTCTGGAAACTCAATAAAGAAGGTATCGACGATATCTTAATTGTTGATGAACTCGGCGAGTCCGGTAAGTGGAAGAATCTGGTGAACCGGCGTTACGCAGAGTACATACATAAAGATGTCTTCCTCAGGATGATCCGCAATGAACAGATGCCCTTCACGCCGCGAGCAATCGTCCACATGGGGGCGTGTTCGTCCACAACGGAACGTAATGCCGACTATTTGATGGACAACAACTACCACTATACGTGCCGGCTAGCAGAGTGGGCGCTGCCGAGAAACATTCGCTTTATCTATGCAAGCTCGGCCGCCACGTATGGCGACGGCTCACAGGGATTTTCCGACGACAGTTCTGTAACGACAACGCTTCGTCCCATGAATATGTATGGGTATTCAAAGCAGGTCTTCGACATTTGGGTTTTGCGTCAGCAGGTGGAAAAGCAGGTCGTGGGTATAAAATTTTTCAACGTCTTTGGTCCCAACGAGTACCATAAGGGCGATATGCGCAGCGTTGTCCATAAGGCCTTTGAACAGATCAGGGACACGGGCCAGGTCCGGCTCTTCAAATCTCACAAGCCCCAATACAAAGATGGCGGGCAGATGCGTGATTTTGTCTACGTCAAAGATTGCGTTGATGTCATGTGGTGGCTGCTCGAACATCCCGAGACAAACGGCATATTCAACTTAGGGACAGGGACGGCCCGTACGTGGAATGATCTTGTTCAGGCGCTTTTTTTGGCCATGGAAATGAAACCCAAGATAGAATATTTCGATATTCCGACGGAGATACGTGACCAGTACCAGTATCTGACGGAGGCAAAAATGGACAAACTCCGTGAGACAGGATGCCCCGTCACATTTCATCCACTGGAAGACGCTGTTAAAGATTACGTGGTGAACTATTTAAAGAAACCTGATCCGCATCTATGAAAGTCGTCTGCATTATTCCTGCCCGTTATGCTTCCACTCGCTTTCCGGGGAAGGCCCTTGCGGATCTCTTGGGAAAGCCGATGATCCAGCACGTATACGAACGCGTGCTCGCGGCCGGCGTCGTATCCTTTGCCGCCGTGGCAACTGATGATGAAAGAATCATTGCCGCCGTAGAGAGATTCGGGGGCCGCGCCATTATGACGGCGGCGTCGCACAGGTCGGGCACGGACCGCATAGCAGAAGCCGTTTCGCTCCTTGATATCGACGATTCCGATATTGTGGTTAATATCCAGGGCGATCAACCCCTCTTCGAGCCGTCGCAGATTGACGCAGTGGCACAGCCGCTCTTGGACGACCAGGCCATTCCCATGTCCACCCTTATATATAAAATCGTGAGGGAGGAAGAGATTGCCCATCCGAATGCGGTAAAGGTCGTCTTTGATCAGGATCACTTTGCCATCTATTTCTCCCGTGCAACGATCCCTTATGCCAGAGACAAAGGCGCGAAGGCGTCATATTACAAACACCACGGCATTTACGCCTACAGAAGGGCATTCCTGAAAGAGTTTACGAAGCTCCCTGAAAGTACTCTTGAGAAACTGGAAGCCCTTGAGCAGCTGAGAGCCCTTGAGCATGGATACAGGATCAAGGTTATAGAGACACCTTACGACTCTGTAGAAGTTGATACACGGGAGGAGTTGGGGAGGGTTAGGCGCCTCCTCGAAGCAAAGGGGTATTCGTAAACAGGAAACATGAATGATAGATATTGATTATTTGAAAAAGATCAAGCTCGCAACCTCACCCCTGGGTCAGCAGCTCGTGGCAACATTGTTGCTTTTTCCCAATTACCGTATTTTCGCTAACGTGGATATCCAGGTCGAAAATATCGAGCGCATTCCTAAGGACGAGAATGTGATCTTTGCCATGAATCACACGGATCGCTTCAACTACTGGCCGTTCCAGTACAAACTATGGAGCATGAAATGTTTCTCATATACCACGGTATGGGTTAAGGGTAAGTACTACAGAAATGCGCTGCTTGCCAAAGGGCTCGACTTGTGCAATCTCATTCCCGTTCCCTCCATGGGTTATTTGATCGAGGAGTTTTACAGGAAGAAATTCAAACAGCGGCTCGATAAGAACGTTTACAGGGCTATTAGAGATATTATTGACGGCAAATATGAAAGTATCGATGCCTACCCGAGGAAGGCGGCCGAGGCGCTCAATGCATTGGGAGAACATTTTGTTGATTTTGTAACGGGCTACTATGATTCAATTATGGAACGGGTAGCGGAATTGAGCAGGACAGCCCTCTCCGAAAAGAATCTTAACCTCCTCATCTTCCCGGAAGGCACGAGGGGCGCCCAGTTGGGAGAAGGAAGAACCGGTGTTGCTCAGCTTGCATTATCGACGGGGAAGAAGATCGTTCCCGTCGGTTGCAACAACTCGGATCAGTTATATACGGGGAGCCTGCCCTTTGCGAAAAGCGGGCGGATTGTTTATCGAGTGGGGGAACCTCTCACGCTGGATAATCAATTGCGGGAATTCGCTATAGACGAACCATTCAAACTGTTTTCCAAAGAGTCGCAGAGGAAGTATAGGAGACAGTTCGAAGAGGTGACGAGGATTGTCATGGAGAATATCAACAAGCTCCTCGATGAGAAGTACAGACGCGCCTTCACAGGGTCATGACGTCACAGCAATTCACCTCCAACCCGTTTCGCTAAGTCGCAGGGAGGCGGCATATGAGTGCCATCGCGGCGATTCAAGAACTTATCAAGCCCCTATTCCCCGGCTTAATGGGGATGCAGCTCACGGAAGTTACTCCTGAAAGAGTCATTGCGTCAATGGAGGTTCGTCCGGATCTATGTACCGTCGGAAATATACTTCACGGCGGTGCGCTTATGGCCTTTGCGGACACGCTTGGTGGTATAGCCACGTTTATCAACCTCGGAAGTGGCGCGCGCACAACGACCATCGAGTCGAAGACCAACTTTCTCGGAGCCATGCCCGTCGGCACTCGTATCACCGGCGAGTGCACCCCCTTGCACCGTGGCAAGACCACGATGGTGTGGCAGACGCACGTAAAGTCCGAGAACGGCAGGCTATGCGCCGTCGTTATTCAAACGCAGATGGTGCTTCCCGCCTGATGTCTTTCCCATGATCCTCGGTCTCTCGGTAGCGCCTTTGAATTCGGTAGCGAGCGCATTCCCCGTAGCTTGCTGCGGAGAGCTTCAATTTTCTCCGGCGCGTCAGATGGAGAGGTATTCGTTGCAGGGCAATAAAAGGAAAGAGCGTCCATTCATACTAATGGACGCTCTTTTTGTTCGGTTGGGACAAGATTGAGTTGAAGATAAGTTTGTCAGTCTCTTAAAATGGCGCCTGTACTTGCGGAAGTCACTAGTCCGGCATACCGTACGAGGTAACCGCTTTTTATTGCCGGTCGCCGCGGCCTGAATTTAGCCTGCCTCTTCTTCAATTCGACCGGACTCACATTGAGGGTGATCGTCTTTTTGGGGATGTTGATGGCGATAATATCGCCTTCCCTGACAAGACCAATGGGACCTCCCTCGGCTGCCTCCGGAGAAATGTGTCCGATAGCCGCCCCGCGGGTTCCGCCGCTGAACCGTCCATCAGTCAGGAGCGCCACCGTCGTATCGAGCCCCATACCGGCGATGACCGACGTCGGCGCCAGCATCTCGCGCATACCCGGTCCACCCTTCGGCCCCTCGTAGCGGATGACGACGACGTCGCCTGCTTTGATCTTCCCGCCGAGGATGGAGGCAATGGCATCGTCCTCGGAGTCGAAGACCCGGGCCTTACCTTTATTGACGAGCATTCTCTCAGCAACGGCGGACTGCTTGACAACAGCGCCATCGGGGGCCAGATTACCCCGCAGGATGGCGATACCCCCTTCTTTCGAATAAGGATTGTTAAGCGGCCGGATGACGTCACTGTTTAGCACCGCAGCTTCTTTTAGGTTGACACCGACCATCTTCCCTGTAACTGTCAAAGCCTTCAGGTCGATGACGCCAAGCTTGCTGATTTGCTTCATCACCGCCTGGACTCCGCCTGCCATGTCCAGGTCTTCCAGATGGTGCTGCCCTGCGGGACTTAGCTTGCAGAGATTAGGGGTCTTCTTGCTGATCTCGTTAAAGAGGTCGAGATCCAGCTTAATTCCCGCTTCATGGGCAATGGCGGGGATGTGGAGGACCGTATTGGTTGAGCAGCCGAGGGCCATGTCTACTGCGATGGCATTCTTGAAGGCCGAAAGTGTCGCGATCTTTCTCGGACGGATATCTTTTTTGAAGAGTTCCATGATCTTCATGCCGGCCTTCTTCGCGAGACGCCTCCTGGCCGCGTGAACGGCAGGGACGGTGCCATTTCCGGGAAGGCCGAGACCGAGGGCCTCGGTTACGCAGTTCATGGAATTTGCCGTGTACATGCCTGAGCATGATCCGCAGCCGGGACAGGCACAGTCTTCCAGGGCCTTTAGATATTTTTCCTTCATCTGGCGGGATTTCACCTTTCCCACACCTTCGAAGACGCTGATGAGATCAACCGTCTTCCCTTCCAGGGTGCCCGCCATCATGGGACCGCCGCTGATGAAGATGGTAGGGATGTTCAGGCGAAGCGCGGCCATCAACATTCCGGGGATGATCTTGTCGCAATTGGGGACCATGACCAGAGCATCAAAGGGATGGGCGATAGCCATGACTTCAATGGAATCGGCGATCAGCTCGCGGCTGGCAAGGGAGTATTTCATGCCTGTATGTCCCATGGCAATCCCGTCGCAGACGCCGATGACGGGGAATTCGACAGGCGTGCCGCCTGCCATGCGGATGCCCGCCTTTACGTCTTCAGTTATAAGGTCCAAGTGAATATGTCCGGGTATGATTTCATTGGCGGAATTCACGACGCCGATCAACGGCTGCGCAATTTCTTCATCCGTATACCCCATGGCTTTGAAGAGAGATCTGTGGGGCGCCCGTTCAAGCCCCTTTTTCATCAGGTCGCTTCGCATGCTTTCCTCCTTTTATTTCTTGCAATGAGCGGAATGCAGACAACCTCGTAGTGCAACTCTTCCGCTTAGTAATGCCTACTTTTTTCTACGCTCCGGTCTCAATGAGCGAACCACTGCGCCCGCCCGCCACATTTCGCTATTCTTTATGGCATCGAGTTCCTTTTGCAGTTTCTCTCTGTAATCTGGGGCGGAGTTTACCTCAAGGACTATGGCGGTTTCCTTGCCGGATGCCACCCTATCGTACAACTCATCGAATACAGGCGCTACAGCATCACGGAATCTGTTTTTCCAGTCCAAGGCGCCCCTCTGGGCAGTTGTGCTGCAATTGGCATACATCCAGTCCATACCATTTTGCGCTACAAGCGGCATGAGGCTCTGGGTCAATTCCTCGACAGTCTCATTGAAGGCTTCACTGGGGCTGTGTCCATGCTTGCGGAGAACATTATACTGCGCCTCCAGAACACCGGCGAGACAACCCATCAGGACGCCGCGCTCACCCGTGAGGTCGCTGTAAACTTCCTGTTCAAACGTGGTGGGGAAGAGATACCCCGATCCTATGGCAATGCCGACGGCAATGGTTCTTTCCATGGCCTTTCCCGTGGCGTTCTGGAAAACGGCGTAGCTCGAATTTATGCCACTTCCCGCAAGAAAGTTGTCGCGCACCGTGCGTCCGGCACCTTTTGGCGCTACCAGTATAACATCGATGTCAGAGGGGGGGATCACACCGGTCTGATCTTTATACACGATGGAGAATCCATGAGAAAAATAGAGGGCCTTTCCTTTTGTCAATTGGAGTTTTAATTCCGGCCACATGGCCTTCTGGCTGGCATCCGACATCAGGTACTGAATGATTGTGCCGCGTTTTGCAGCTTCCATTGGTGGAAACAGCGTCTCGCCCGGCTTAAAGCCTTCGTCAATGGCCTTCTGCCAGTTGAAGTCGCCTTCGCCCACGATACAACGGACACCGTTATCCCTCATGTTTAGGGCTTGACCGCGTCCCTGTACACCGTAGCCAATGACGGCAACCGTTTCATCCTTGAGCACTTTGCGCGCCTTTTCGAGGGTGAACTCCTCTGATGTGACAACCTCTTCCATGACCCCGCCGATGTTGATTTTAGGCATATTAGTACCTCCTTATTATTATAAATTTAACGATCAATAGCATTGTCTGGGATGTACTCTGAACACTCTTCATTTACGACTATTTCTGACGCTCCACGGCGACAACTCCCGTTCTCGTAAAATCATCCATACCCATCTTGTCCAAAAAAGCAAGGGCGTCGTCGATGTCTTTTTTGCCGCCCGTCACTTCCAGTATGCAGGTATCAACGTCCATCTTTACAATCTTCCACTTAAGCGTGTCAACAGTCTGCATGATCTTCACTTGATTCGCATCGGTTAATTTCATCCTCACCAGGACCATTTCCCGGCAGGCCGCATTGGCCCGCGTCAGATCCTTCACTTCAAGGACATCGATAATCTTTGTCAGCTGCTTTTCAAGTTTGATGACGGTCTCCCGGTTACCGAGGGTGGTAATAACGATTCTGGTAATTTCAGGATTCCTCGTGATGTTTGCCGAGATGCTTTCGATATTGAACCCCCGGCCGCTGAAGGTTCCCGCGATCCTGGCCAGAACGTCGGGCCTGTTATTTACCAAGATGGAAATGGTATTCTCCTTTACTTCCATAATCTCATTCACCTCACAATAGATTTGATATATTCCAGGCCATCCTATTTGCTCAAGACCATATCCGTCAGCGCCGCACCCGGTGAAACCATGGGGTAGACACCTTCCTCGGGTTCTACATGGAAATCCATTACGACCGTCTTCGGAGTATCGAGACCCTTCCTTAATGTGGCCTCCACCTCTTCGGAGCGTGTCGCCCGCAGGCCGACAGCGCCATAAGCCTCGGCAAGCTTCACAAAGTCAGGCACATTATCTATATTGCTGTGGGAATAACGCTTCCCGTAGAACAGTTCCTGCCATTGGCGGACCATGCCCAAAAATCCGTTATTGAGGATGACGATCTTGACGGGAAGGTCATAATTGACAGCCGTCGCCAGCTCCTGAATATTCATCTGGATACTTCCATCTCCGGCAATGTCTACGACGACCTTGTCAGGACGCGCAACCTGCGCGCCGATCGCAGCCGGGAATCCATAACCCATTGTTCCCAGGCCGCCCGATGTAATGAATGAATTGGGATAATCGAAATGATAATACTGCGCCGCCCACATCTGGTTCTGCCCCACCTCTGTCGAGATGATAGCTTTTCCTTCCGTGAGGCGATAGAGTGTTTCCACGACGTATTGAGGCTTGATCTTATCTGACTGACAGTATGTCAAGGGCGCGAACTCTTTCCACTTCTGAACTTGCTCAAGCCATGCCTTTGTTTGCTTTTCGGGCCTCGCAAAACTCTTGTCGGAAATCCATTTATTGAGCAGCTGCAACACGGGCTTGCAATCGCTTGCAATCGATAGATGCGTCTTTACAAATTTATCGATGGATGCCGGGTCAATATCTACATGAAGTACCTTGGCATGGGGCGCAAAGGCGTCAAGCTTCGACGTAACCCGATCATCAAAACGGACACCGAGCGCGATCAAGAGGTCGCAATTACTGATTGCCATATTGGCGTAATAGGTACCGTGCATACCCGGCATGCCGAGCCAATGTGGGTCGGATGCAGGGAACGCTCCGAGCCCCATAAGGGTTGAGGTGATGGGTACGTTGAGCAGTTTCACAAATGTTCTCAACTCGTCCCAGGCCCGCCCGAGAAGCACGCCGCCCCCCGAGATGACGAGTGGTCTTTCCGCCTGCCTGATCATGTCAAGCGCTTTAGCACAGGCATCTTCGATGGAGGCCTTCTTGTTGTTATTGGGAAGACTCAGTGTCCAGGATATGTCATTATCCTCGATAAGAGACTTCGTAATATCCTTGGGAATATCGATAAGGACGGGACCGGGGCGTCCCGAGCGGGCGATATGAAAGGCTTCCCTGACGATGCGTCCCAGGTCGTCAATCCGCCTGACCAGAAAATTATGTTTCGTGCACGGTCTTGTAATACCGGTGATGTCCACTTCCTGAAAGGCGTCGCCGCCGATCAAGGAGGTCGCCACCTGACCCGTCAGCACGACGACGGGAATGGAATCCATAAATGCATTCGCTATACCGGTTACCGTATTTGTCGCTCCAGGCCCTGACGTCACCAGGCATACACCAACCTTGCCGGAAACCCGCGCATATCCGTCGGCTGCGTGGATGGCGCCCTGTTCATGCCGTACTAAAATATTTCTAATCTTTCTTCTGTACAGTTCATCAAAGATGTCGAGTACGGCTCCACCGGGAAATCCGAAGATCGTATCTGCATTCTCCTTTTGCAAGGCCTCAAAAAGGACTTGTGCTCCCGTTAACTTCACTTTTCTCCACCCCCTTTTAAAATCCCCTCTGTCAACGCCCTCAACCGATATGGGGTTAAGGGTGGGGTCTAAGACATGCGGGGAAATTTCTCCAAAAAAAAACCGTTACCTTTTGCTGGTAACGGTTTTTACTGCGAACTATGTGCTAAACGCAAACCATCATCCAGCCCTCCTATGGAAGGGAATGATTATCCCGATAATAATTATGATGATGTTTGCGATACTAAACGCGTGCATGTCGTTATCAATCCTCACTATGAAATCTTTTTAACAGCCTCCCACGGTATTGTCAAGAAGATTTAATCGTCTTTCTTAGATTCTTCTCTGTGGTTTCGTTCTCTCGATGGCAATTGATCCGGTTCTATTTATTTCCTCCACACCGAATGACTGGAAGAATTTCAGGAATGCCGCCGTTTCATCCGGCTGACCCGTCAATTCGAGGATGAAATAATCCGGTGTCATGGTGACGATTCTGCAACCGAACAGTTCAATTGCCCTCAGGATATCTGAATAGGCCCCTTCTTTGACGGTAAGGCCGATCAACATCAACTCTCTCTGAATGTAGGATTGTCCCGAGACATCGGAGACTTCGATGACATCCACAAGTTTATCCAGTTGTTTCTTTATCTTTTCCGTAAAGTCAGGATCCGATTCGCTGGTCAGGGTGATTCTCGAAACATCCCGGTTCGTAGTTTCCGCCACGCAAAGGCTCTTGATGTTGTATCCATGGCGGCCAAACACGCCTCCCACACGGGAGAGCACGCCCGGTTGATTGTTTACGAGGATGGAAATAGTCTGTTCCTGTTCGCGTGCCTTTTTTAACATGATAGATCCTCCGCAATCATTTTTCAGTCAAGTCTGTCGTACATCATCTCGATATTCGAGCATCCCGGCGGGATGATGGGGTAGACATAGTTCTCCGGATCAACAACGGCCTCCAGGAGATAAGGGCCATCGGCCTTTACCATAGCCTCGATGCCCGCCTGCGGATCTTTATCCACGGCAATTCTGCTCCCCGGGATGCCGAAGCCCCGGGCCACCGCTACAAAATCAACCTTGCTTCCCAATTCAATGGTGTTAAAACGGGCATTGTAAAAAAGGTCCTGAATCTGGCGGATCATCCCGAGATGCCCATTATTGATGACGACTATCTTTATCGGTAAATTGTAATAGCTGATGGTGGCCAATTCCTGGATGTTCATGTAGAATCCTCCGTCGCCTGTGATAGCGACGACGGCCCTCTCCGGAGTGCCGATCTTGGCGCCGATAGCTGCGGGCAGGCTGAATCCCATAGTGCCCATGCCGCCGCTGGTGATGAGACTGCGGGGGCTCCGTGCCTGCCAGGTGCGCACTGTCCATATCTGATTCAGTCCCACATCCGCAGTCACCGTTGTTTCGACAGGCATGGCCTCCTGTACCATCCGAATAAAATCTCCCGCCAGTCCGCATCCCGTGTCCGCGACTTTTCCGGTGATGGCATCGCGCTCAGACTGTATTCTCTGTAGCCACTCCGATTTTTCCTTTGCATCTATCAGGGGCAGCAAGGCCGTCAGCGCGTCGCGAATATCCCCGACGTAAGGCAGATTAATCTTGATGCTCTTTCCGATCGAAGTAGGGTCGATATCGATCTGGGCAATTTTTGCCAGAGGCGCAAATTCTTCGATGAGTGCCGTGCTGCGGTCTGAGAAGCGTGTGCCTATGGCCAGGATAAAATCGCACTGATGCACCATACTATTTGCCAGTTCATTGCCGTGCGTTCCTATCAACCCCAGGTTGTATCCATTGATGGAGTCAACGGAGCCAATGCCCATCATCGTAGTGACGAAAGGAATCTTCGCCTTCTCAATCAGCTCGCGTACCAGAAGAAATGCGTTGCTCAGTTTAACACCACCTCCAATGATGAGGATCGGTCTTTCGCTCTGATTCAATGTCTTGGCGATCATCTCCAGCTGTTCACGATCTTCTTCAGTCTTGTAGTTCGCCTTCAGCGCAGGGGCAGCTTTCTCTTCTGCCGCCGGGCATTTCGACGACAGGATGTCGCGGGGGAGATCCACGAGAACCGGACCCGGCCTGCCGGTCTTGGCCAGTTCAAATGCCTGCCGCAGCGTTGCTGCAAGATTATTCACATCGTGCACCTGATAACTGTGTTTTGTGATAGGCAAGGTTATCCCGATGATGTCCGTTTCCTGGAAGGCATCCTGGCCCAGGAGGCTCGTGCTCACCTGCGCCGTGAGGGCGACCATGGGCGTTGAGTCCATGAACGCCGTGGCAATGCCCGTCACCAGGTTGGTGGCACCGGGCCCGGACGTGGCGATACATACGCCTACTTTTCCCGTAGCACGCGCGTAGCCGTCAGCAGCGTGAGCTGCTGCCTGTTCGTGTCGCATGAGATAATGCCGGACCTCACTGTTTATCAACCGGTCATGGATAGGTAGGGTGTTTGCCCCCGGGTATCCGAAGATTACATCAACCCCTTCCTCCCTTAATATTTGTATGATTATATCCGCTCCAATGGTTTCCATAATTGCTTCTTGCTCCTTAGCTGTTCAGAAAATAAAAAGCCGCCAGTCCATCTGCACAGCGGCTTGTAAGGCATAAAAAAGCCGCGGGCTTTAGGGGCCCGCGGCTCTTCGTTCTATGTCATTCCGTCACAGAAACCGAGCAGCGGTCCCCCGAAGTACAGATACTACTACTACGGCTACGTTAAGGGTGCTGGTGCTCAGGCTGCAACGGGTCATCTGCTTACCTTTGTTCGTTAATCTTGACCTAATCTTATATATAAAAAATCAGATTTGTCAAGCAATTTTTAGGCTTTCGTCATTCACGGGGACCGTCCTTATTGAGATTGCTGGTTTCCTCCTGCGTTTCCTTGATCTCTATAGGTACAGCACGAGTCCCTGTCGTACCCTCGAGAAAGCTCTCGAATATGGCATCCTGGGTAGAGCGTGTAGCCGGAATGCCCGTGTGAGGTTCCACCTTGATGAAAACGATTCCGTCCGGCACGGGAAAAACTTCCCTGGGCCTTCCTTGCAGGGCCTTTTCCATAAAATAGAGCCAAATGGGAGCAGCCGCCCTGCCTCCTACTTCTTCTCTGCCGAGTGAGGTTTCCTGGTCAAAGCCAACCCATACCCCGGCCACGAGAGACGGTGTAAAGCCTATGAACCAGGCATCCCTCGTATCATCTGTCGTTCCCGTCTTGGCTGCCACGGGCCTGCCGATGCTCTTTACCCTTCTGCCTGTGCCGCTTTCCACGACATCCTGCATGACATAGGACGTCATGAATGCTATGCGCGGGTCAATCACATCCTCACTTCTTACCTGGGTCTCTTCAAAGACATGACCCGTCCGATCAACGATCTTCTTGATGAAAAAAGGAACGACCCTCTTGCCTTGATTTGCCAGGACACCGTATCCCCTTATCATTTCCTGCAGGGTGACCCCCGACGTACCCAGGGCCAGAGAGAGGTTCTTTGACAGGGGAGAAGTTATCCCCATATTCGTGGCATAAGCAGCGGCATAGTCGACACCGATCTCCTGGAGAATCTTTATCGTAATGATATTTCGTGACTGCACGAGGGCGTTTCTAAGCGTGGTCGGCCCATTAAATTTACCATCGAAATTTCTCGGTTTCCAGAAACCGTCAGGAGATGATCTGTCTTCATACACAATGGGGGCGTCCAGTATGCGCGTTGACGGTGTCATCCCCTTGTCGAAAGCGGCCGTGTATATGAATGGCTTAAATGCCGATCCCGGCTGCCTCCGCGACTGGGTGGCACGGTTGAATTCACTCTTTTTGAAATCCCTGCCTCCCACCATAGCTGTGATAGCACCGGTCTTCACCTCCATACAGAGAAGAGCCCCCTGAACGAGCCCCTTCTCATACTTCTCGCGGTCTTCCAATTCTTGAAGACCCCTTTCTACTGCGTCCCGTGCCGCCTTCTGCATTTCTATGTTAAGGGTCGTGTAGACCTCAAGGCCTTCCCTGTACAACACGTCGCTCCCGTATTTTTCCAGAATGTATTTCCGGATGTTTTCGACAAAATAAGGGGCGATTTTTTCTTTAGGTCTGATGGACTTGAGGGCTATAGGCGCTGCAAGTGCCCGCTCTTTCTCTGCTGCGGTGATGTATTCGTCTTCTACCATCCTCTCAAGCACGTATGCCTGTCTCTGGCGGGCACGGTCGAAATGAAGGAAAGGAGAATAGCTGCTCGGCGCCTTGGGAAGACCGGCCAGGAGTGAGGCTTCCGCGAGGTTCAGATGTCTCGCGCTTTTTCCAAAATATCCTTGTGATGCCGCCTCAATGCCGTAAGTGCCGTGTCCTAAATATATGTGGTTGAGGTATAAGTTCATGATTTCGTCTTTGGAAAGATACTTGTCAATCTTATAGGCTAAGATGGCCTCCTTGATTTTTCTCACGTAGCTTCTTTCCGAAGACAGATAAAGGGACTTAGCCACCTGCTGTGTTATCGTGCTTCCGCCCTGAACTATGCGACCGGCTTCGATATTCTTATAGAAAGCCCTTGTCATGCTCACCAAATCAAAGCCGGTATGCTGATAAAATCTCGCGTCTTCCGCGGCGACAAAGGCCTGAACGACCACCTTTGGAACGTCGGAGAGCTTAATGATTTTTCTATCTTCCATGAAGAATTCATCGATTAATTCATTATTGTCTGCGTACACCCGCGTGGCGATGCTGGGACGGTAATCCTTTAAGGCGGCTATGCTGGGCAATTCCTGGTGAAGCACGTAGTACAAGATACTGCTTACGATGATTGCCAGAACAACAAGGCACAGTGTGGCTACCAGCAATACTGTGCCAAGGCGTGAGCGTTTAGGTTGCGTTTTCTTGTCCCTTGGTCTCATATTTCCTTTTGATCGTCTTTCAAATCTTCCTCCTTGGGGCGCTTCTTCTCGGCGAGCTTGGCTACGATTATACCAATCTCATAAAGGCCCATCAAGGGCACAGCCATGATGATCTGGGTGATCGCATCAGGGGAAGGCGTCAGGATTGCAGCGGCGATAAATATTATGAGTATGGCGTAACGCCTGTTTCGCGACAACATTTTTGAATTTACAACGCCGATTTTGGCCAAGAAGAAGATAACGACAGGGAGTTCAAAGGACAAACCAAACGCAAGCAGCAGCTTCAGGGAGAAAGAAAGATACTCCCGCAGTGAAAGCATGGGCCTGAGAAAGTCCGATGAAAATTCCACAAAGAAACCGAATGCCGGAGGAAGGGCAAGGTAATATCCGAATAGTATGCCGCAAATAAACAGAGTGGTGGAAGAGATAACGAAGGGAAGCATATATTTCTTCTCTGTCTTATAAAGGCCGGGTGAGATGAATTTCCACAGTTGGTAAAGGATGTAGGGGCTTGTAAGAAAAAGGGACGCATAGAAAGAGATTTTCATGTAGTTGAAAAACGCCTCGGGCAGGCTGGTGTATATCATGTAGCTGTTCGGAGGCAGGACCCGGTGCAGAGGTCTTGTAATAATCTGGAACAGCCATTCCTTAAAATACCAACAGACGCCGAAACCGATAGCTGCTGCAATCATTATGCGGATGATTCTGGTCCGCAATTCCTCGAGATGAGCGGTAAACGGCATTTTTTCTTCTACAGGGTCTTCCATAGATTAAGTATCAGCGTCTCCTTTTATAATAAATTGATTCTAAGTTGATTTGTGAATTCAAGATTGAGCTTTAAAAGTGGAATCTTTTTGGGGGGGTTCTCTTCTATCGTCTCTACCATGCGGCGACGACTTATGATCATCATGATCGCTTTCCTTACCAAAGAGCAGTGAATCTTTAAAGTCATTTACTTCTTTCTTGACATCATCGGGCTTGAGGGTGTCCTTGATGTTGTCCGTCACATCGTCGGCCGCCCGACGAAATTCGGAGAGACCTTTGCCGAGGGATTTGGCAAGATCCGGCAGCTTCTTGGGACCCACGACGATCAATGCGATAACTGCTATTACGATGAGCTCAGGCAAACCGATCCCGAACATGATTTCAACCTCTTATTCGCTTAATCGCCTTGAATATATATCTATTTGTACATTTGTCAATGTTTTTCCAAGGACAGATAACGCCGTCTTCGCGCTTGGAAAATTTTTGCGTTCTCATTGCTTTTGTGCTAAAAGCTTGTGCCTGTGTAGAAAAACCCTTGCAGGGATGGTGACCAATGTCTCGAAAAACGGGTATTGTTAGGGATGAAAGGTATTTGAGGCATGACGCCGGATTCGGACATCCCGAATCGCCAGAGAGGCTTGGAGCGACCTACGCGATGCTTGATGCCCCTGATATGGCCGGACAGTTTGTCGAAATTGAGCCGCGTTATGCCACCCATGAAGAGATTGGGATGATTCATTCTCTTTCTTACATAAGTCTTGTCGCCTCCACTGCGGGGAAGATATTTGTTCCCCTTGATCCCGATACGGCTGCCACACCGGAATCATATGATGTTGCGAAGCTGGCGGTGGGAGGGCTGTTTAACGCCATTGACAGCGTTGTATCGGGTGAAGTCGACAATGCCTTTGCCTTTGTCAGACCTCCCGGACATCACGCGGGAGTATCCAATGCTGCCGGCTTCTGCCTCTTCAATAATATTGCCATAGGCGCCATGCATGCTATTGCCAAGCACAAGATGGAGAGGATTCTGGTAGTCGACTGGGATCTTCACCACGGGAACGGCACCCAGGCGCAGTTCTATGAGGACCCGAGGGTTTTGTATTTCTCAACGCATCAGTATCCATATTATCCGGGTACAGGCGCCATAGAAGAAATCGGACGGGGGAAGGGTATCGGCTACAATATCAATATACCCTTGAGACCAGGCACAGACAGCGCTCAGTACGTCAAGATTTTTAAAAAGATTATCTATCCCGTCTCCGTGAAGTTTAAGCCCGAGCTGGTTCTCATCTCAGCCGGTTTCGATCCTTATTATAAGGACCCTCTCGGAGGAATGAAGGTTACGCCCGCCGGATTTGCCTGTCTGACGCGTATTCTCATGGATATTGCCGATAAGTGCTGCGGTGGAAAAGTGGTTGCAACCCTTGAAGGCGGATATCATATCAGTGGGCTCGCAGAGTCGATAAAAGCGGTACTTATCGAAATGAGGGACGGTACGCATGTGAAGGATGATGAGCTGGAGCGAATTGCAAATGAGGCAGACAGCAATACGGATCCCGTCATCAAGAAAGTGATTGATCAGATAAATCCTTACTGGCGGCTGTCATGAGTTCATTCTTGCGGTTATGAGGATGCGGCGTTGAAAATCACAAAAGAAGAAGTTGAATACGTTGCTCATCTGGCGAGGCTTGATTTCAGAGAAGAAGAGAAGGTGAAATTTACCTCACAGCTAAATGATATCCTGATGTATATGGATAAGTTGAATGAAGCAGACACAGCCGGCATTGAACCGATGAGTCATGCCATTGCCCTTCAGAATGCCTTCAGAGAAGATACTGTCAAAGATTCCCTCAGCCATGAACTCTCCCTGTCCAACGCACCCGAAGCAAGGGGCCCGTTTTTCCGGGTGCCGAAAGTCATAGAATAGCGGGGCGGCATGGAACTCCATCAGTTGACAATTCACGAGTTGCAGAAATTGATCAGGTCGAAAGAGGTAAATTCCTCGGATATAGTCAAATCCGTATTCAAGAGGATTGACGCCGTAGAAGGCAGTGTTCATGCATATATCACCCTGATGAAGGAACATGCATTTGAAGAGGCCGCCAAAGCAGACCGCTGTATCAGGGAAGGAAACATCCGTGCGCTGACGGGAATACCCGTAGCCCTCAAAGATATCGTCTGTACGAAAGGTTTCTTGACGACCTGCGGGTCCCGCATCCTGCATAACTTTATCCCGCCTTACGATGCCACGGTGGTGGAGAAATTGAAGGAAGCCGGCGCAGTGTTCACAGGCAAGACGAATATGGATGAATTTGCCATGGGTTCATCCACGGAGACCTCATATTTTGGGATAACGAAAAATCCCTGGGCCCTCGACAGGATACCCGGCGGGTCGAGCGGCGGGTCCGCCGCCGCCGTGGCCGCTGACCTTTGCATTGCCTCCATCGGTTCCGATACAGGCGGCTCCATCAGGCAGCCCGCAGCTTTATGCGGTGTGGTGGGAATGAAACCGACCTACGGAAGGGTATCCAGGTACGGACTCATTGCCTTTGCCTCCTCCCTGGATCAGATTGGTCCTTTTACAAAAGATGTTGAAGACTGCGCCATCATGATGAATGTTATCGCCGGCCATGACCCGAGAGAGTCTACATCTGTGCCCCTGGACGTGCCTGATTACACGGCATTCCTCTCACGGGGGATTGACGGCTTCAAAGTGGGGATTCCGAAGGAGTACTTCATCGAAGGCATTGACCCGGAGATAACGGAGGCCATGAGAGGGGCCATGAAGGCCATCGAGGGCTTGGGAGCAACTTGTGTCGAGATATCCCTTCCCCATACGGAATATTGCCTGGCCGTGTATTACATCATTGCCCCCGCAGAGGCCAGTTCCAATCTGGCCCGGTATGACGGTGTGAAGTACGGATTCCGGGCGGACGACTGCAAAGACCTTTTGGATATGTATAAGAAGACACGTTCCGCAGGTTTCGGGGCCGAGGTAAAAAGGCGGATAATGATAGGGACGTACGCGCTGTCTTCCGGCTATTACGATGCCTACTATAAGAAGGCTTCCCAGGTGCGGGCGTTGATTAAGCGGGATTTTGAAGAGGCATGGAAACATTGTGACGTAATCCTTACGCCGACAACCCCCACGCCTGCATTCAAGATCGGCGAGAAGATTGATGATCCCCTGCAAATGTACCTCTCCGATATATTCACCATATCAACAAACCTGGCTGGTATACCGGGCATATCCGTGCCGTGCGGGTTTACACGGCAAGGACTCCCTATAGGAGCCCAGTTCCTGGCAGGGCATTTTGAAGAAGGAAAATTGATTCAAATTGCCGCTGCATTTGAAAAGCAGGCAAACCTAAAGCAGAGGAGACCGAATCTCTGATGGCATATGAACCGGTAATAGGGCTGGAAATACATGCCCAGCTTCTTACTAAATCAAAAATATTCTGCAGCTGCTCAACATTGTTCGGGGCGGAGCCCAATACCCACACCTGTGCCATATGCCTGGGGATGCCCGGTGTCCTTCCCGTCTTGAATAGGACTGTGGTTGAGTATACGATTAAAATGGCGCTCGCGACCAACTGCGCCATAAACGAGTCATGTAATTTCGCGAGGAAGAACTATTTCTATCCCGACCTTCCCAAAGGGTATCAGATATCCCAGTACGCCCAGCCTCTTTCCGAACACGGATATGTCGATATTGAACAGAACGAAGGAAAAAAGAGGATCGGCATAACGCGGATCCACATGGAGGAAGATGCAGGCAAAATGATTCACGATGAGCATCTGCCGTCGAGTTACATTGATCTTAACAGGACAGGGGTGCCGCTCATTGAGATTGTCAGTGAGCCGGATATGAGAAGCTCCGAGGAGGCCTCTGCCTATTTGAAAAGACTGCACGAAATACTCGTTTATCTGGAGATCTGTGACGGGAATATGGAAGAGGGGAGCTTCCGCTGTGACGCCAATGTATCCATCAGGCCAAGAGGAGAAAACGCCTTCGGTACACGCACAGAACTGAAAAATATGAATTCCTTCAGAAATGTTCAGCGTGCCCTGGACTATGAAATCAAACGGCAGCAGTATATCCTGGAGAGCGGCCAGGCGGTGATCCAGGAAACCAGGCTGTGGGATGATTCACAAGGGGTTACCCTATCCATGCGGGGAAAAGAAGAGGCCCACGATTACCGATATTTTCCCGATCCCGATCTGGTTCCTATAGTAATCGATGAGTCATGGGTGGCGGAAGTCAGAAAGAACCTTCCTGAACTTCCTCTGGCGAAACGGGAGCGGTTTATGAGAGATTATCAACTCCCTTCCTATGACGCCGGTGTATTAACGTCAAGCCGAGTACTCGCTGATTACTTTGAAGATGTGGCCAACCTTTCCGGAAAGCCGAAAGCTGCGAGCAACTGGGTAATGGGGGACATCCTCCGATTCCTCAATGAGGAAAAGCGCGATATAAAAGATTGTCCCATTCTTCCACAGTCACTCGCGGAAATGATTCAGCTCATTGAAAATGGGACCATCAGCGGGAAGATGGCCAAGGATATTATTGAAGAGATGTACAGGACAGGCAAGCCGCCCACGACGATCATTGAAGAGAAGGGTATGGTTCAGATTACCGATGAGGCTGCGCTTGCTAAAACTATCGCCGAGATCCTGGCGGCAAATACGGCGCAGGTTGAACAGTACCGGGGCGGGAAAGAGAAGGTCTTTGGCTATTTTGTGGGTCAGGTAATGAAAGCGACCAAGGGAAAGGCCAATCCCCAGCTCATCAATGACCTTCTGAAAAAGATGTTAACAGCGTCGTAATCATCCGGAGCCTTGGTGATAATATTTCTCAGAATGGTTATTTTATCGTTGCGAGGCTACATAGAGCAGACGAAGCAATCTTCTTTTCATCTCAAGAGGGAAAACTTATAAGATGGGCAGTGCCGTCAGGACGATTTTCTGGAAAGATGATGCGGTCGTAATGATCGACCAGAAGGCCCTTCCCCATGAAGAGCGCCACCTGACGCTTACTGACTACAAGGATGTCATCGCGGCAATCAAGGACCTGACCGTCCGCGGCGCCCCGGCAATCGGGGTGGCTGCGGCAATGGGCATTGCGCTCGGCACGCTCCATCTTGCCGACTCATCAAGAGAAGACTTCAAGCGCGCGTTCCACAAAATCTGTGATCAGTTTTCGCAAACCCGCCCCACGGCAAGGAATCTCTTCTGGGCCATAGAGAGGATGAAAGCGCGTTTCAGCGAAGCGTTCTTAGCACCTACGGATCAGATCAAGAGGATTCTTGTAGAAGAAGCTATGCGCATCTGTGAGCAAGATATCGCTATAAATGAGAGAATCAGCATGAACGGAAGGTCGCTGATACAGGACGGCGATAATATCCTCACCCACTGCAATGCAGGCGCCTTGGCTACAGCGGGTTGCGGGACGGCACTCGGTGTCGTCAGTGCCGCCTGGGAGGAAGGGAAAAAGATACATGTCTTTGTCGATGAAACGCGACCCGTCCTCCAGGGAGCGCGACTCACAGCCTGGGAACTTATGAAAGAGAAGATACCCGCCACGCTGATCACCGACAACATGGCAGGGTTCTTGATGAAGCAGGGAAGGGTCAGCAAGGTCATTGTCGGGGCGGACCGGATCGCCGCCAACGGTGATGTGGCAAACAAGATCGGCACATATTCCCTCGCTGTCCTGGCAAAAGAACATGACATTCCTTTTTATGTGGCAGCGCCGTTATCTACCGTAGACGTGTCACTGCAAAATGGTGATAAGATTCCCATCGAGGAAAGAGACGCGGAAGAGATCACGATGATTCGAGGAACAAGAGTGGCGCCTGAGGGCATGCATGTTTATAATCCGGCCTTTGATGTTACTCCAAGCCGGTACATCACCGCTATTATAACCGAAGCAGGTGTTGTCTTTCCTCCTTATCGGGAAGGCATTGGAAAAATAGCACAGCGCCCTAAAAAATGATGAAAGAAGCCAAAAGGTCCTATAAGCGGTCTTACACATTTCACTCATGGTCTAAGGACATTTACGATAAATAAGAGAAACATAGATGCAGCAAATGCTGAATAGCCGCCACCGTGATGAGCTGAATTCTAGGGGTTGTATCATACCAGAAATGTATTGAGTCCAATCACATAGCCGAAGATTAAGATCATTAACTCTGTTCAAGAAACGTTTGTATATTGAAAGATAAAATAGATCTTGACTTTCAGCTTTGACCATACTAAAATAATTTCAACATTTGCGCCCCGTAGAAATGATAGGGTGCAGTAGAAGTTGGATCAGACATATTGAAGTGCAAAGGTTGGCCACCATGCCCTTTAGGTCTTGGTGGCCTTTTTCTTTCTGTCAAAACTGCAATCCGACTTTGAGAAAATTTTGAGAAAGGAGGATTTAAGCGATGGCAGAAGGTAAAGTAAAGTGGTTTAATGAGCAGAAGGGCTTCGGTTTCATCGAAAAGGATGACGGCGGTGATGTGTTTGTTCATCACAGCGCCATTCAGGGCGAGGGCTTCAAGACGTTATATGAAGGTCAGCGAGTGAGCTTCGACGTTCAGCAGGGCAAGAAAGGCCCGGCAGCAGACAACGTGAAGGCCCTGTAAAAGCACGATTGCCAGGAAACAAAAGAGGCACTCAAATCTATAGGCAACTATAGACGAGTGCCTTTTGCTTTGTATAAGCTACACGTATTATCGTCCCATTTTGACTTATTTCAGTTACGAGTTGGGAGCTTCACAACCGACAAGTCCGGCTCCTTAGGCGGGCGGCTCAGATGCAGGAGATTAAATGATGCACAAACTTTCAATTTCTCTTTTCGCGGCTGTCACTATTATTTTCATGATAGCCCTGAACTACGAATACAGATTTGTATTTGCAGGGGAAACCTCTTTATATCAAGAAGCCCGTGACAACAGAATAGACAAGGCCATAGTGAAATCCATAGTATGGGCCACCGATGAAGAGATTCGCAGATTCGCCGAGATTATAGAGAAGAAATATGGCAGCCAAATCGCGCAGATTTCAAGAAAGTATTACGCTTCCCCGGAAGATATCAAGGCTATTGCTATTGTCGAATCTTTGACTGATGAGAATGCCGAGTCCAGTGCCGGCGCTGTAGGCCTGATGGGAGTCAAGCGAACGACAGGCAAGGAAATGGGTTTTGATGATGTCGAGGGTCCCCTAAATAACCTTAAGGCCGGAACAAAATACTACAAGATGTTGCTCAAAAAATTTAAGGACCGGGAACTGGCCCTGGCAGCCTATAACCTTGGTCCGGGTGAAGTTGGAAACAGATTGAACAACGGATTTGACCCTGAAACAATCGCCTATATCTGGAAAATCAGAAGAGTGAGCCGCCTCGTTATTTAAGATGTGATGGCGTCCCTTGCCCCAACTTTCTTCGGTCCCTTAACCATTTCCTTTTGATTTCAGTTAGCACTTGATTTCCGTGTGGTAAGCTTGCAGGGATTTTGCACGGCTGTGCCGCTCGCGGTTTGCCGCTATTCCCTTGGCAGCTGCAACAGCCGCCGCCACGGTGGTAATGTAAGGGATCTTGTGTTTGATGGCGTTTTTTCGGATATATGAATCATCGTGCTTTCCCACTCTTCCATTCGGCGTGTTGATCACCAACTGTATTTCCCTGTTCTTGATGCCATCGACGATATCGGGCCTCCCCTCATGCATCTTGAGAATGGGCTCCGTCGTGATACCGCTTCGCAGAAGGTACTTGTGGGTTCCCTCCGTGGACTTGATGTGGAAGCCGAGTCTTTGGAATTCCCTTGCCACCTCGAGCACACCCCCCTTATCCTTATCGTCCACAGTGATCAGGACCGTCCCCTCATTGGGAAGAACCTGCTGCGCGGCCTCCTCCGCCTTATAGAAGGCAAGGCCGAAGGAATCGGCAAGGCCTAAGACCTCCCCCGTAGATCGCATCTCCGGCCCAAGTACCGGGTCTACCTCAGGGAACATGTTGAAGGGGAAGACCGCTTCCTTCACGCCGAAGTGTCTGAACGACCTCTCCTTGAGATTCAGGTCAGCAATCTTCTTCCCTAACATGATCTGGGTGGCAATGCGCGCCATGGAAATATTGCAGACCTTGGACACGAGGGGTACGGTTCTGGATGCCCTGGGGTTGGCTTCCAGGATGTAGACCACATCGTCTGCAATGGCGTACTGTATATTCATAAGGCCTACGACGTTGAACTCCACGGCGATCTTCCTCGTGTAGTCGCAGATGGTATCAACATGACGGACGGGAATACTTATGGGCGGGATCACGCAGGCCGAATCGCCCGAGTGTATGCCGGCAAGCTCGATGTGCTCCATCACTGCGGGAACAAAGGCATCGCTCCCGTCAGAAATTGCGTCCGCCTCGGCCTCGATGGCATTCTCCAGAAATTTATCTATGAGGATGGGACGTTCCGGCGTTACTCCCACAGCTGCGGCCAAGTAGCGCTTCAGCATCTGTTCGTCGTGAACCACTTCCATGCCGCGACCGCCAAGAACATAGGAGGGACGCACCATGAGGGGATAGCCGATTTTCGCGGCAATCCGGATAGCGTCTTCCAGAGTGCTCGCCATTCCTGACTCTGGCATAGGGATACCGAGCTTCTTCATCATCTGGCGAAAACGATCGCGGTCTTCTGCAAGATCTATTGTCTCGGGAGAAGTGCCGATTATCTTAACGCCCGCTTGATGGAGTTCGTTCGCAATATTCAGGGGCGTCTGTCCCCCGAATTGAACGATAACTCCCTCGGGTTTTTCCTTCTCGTAAATAGAGAGTACATCCTCCACTGTGAGGGGCTCGAAGTAAAGTTTATCCGAGGTATCGTAGTCTGTGGATACGGTCTCCGGATTGCAATTCACCATGATAGACTCGTAGCCCTCGTCGCGCAGGGCAAATGCTGCATGAACGCAGCAGTAATCGAACTCGATCCCCTGGCCGATTCGATTAGGCCCGCCCCCCAGGACCATAATCTTCCTGCGGTCGCTTACACCAACTTTATCCGGGGCATTATAGGTTGAATAATAATAAGCAGCGTCTTCCACTCCGCTCACCGGTACGGCGTCCCATCTCTGGCCAAGTCCCAGTTTCAGGCGCCGCTGCCGTATCGTCTTCTCAGGAACCTTGAATAGCATAGCGAGGTAACGGTCTGAAAAGCCGTCCCTCTTAGCCTGCAGCAGAAGGTCGTCGGGCAGGTTCTCCATACTGTACTGGCTGATCTTCTCTTCAAGCTCCACAAGCTCCTTCATCTGTTCTATGAACCAGGGCTTGATATAGGTTCTCTTGTAGAGATCTTCCACCGGGGCTCCTTTCCGCAGGGCCTCGTACATGATAAACTGACGCTCGCTCGATGGTTCATAGAGGAGGTCCATGAGTTCTTCGAGTGTCTTCTGGTGGAAGTTCTTCACGAAACCAAGGCCGTAACGACTCTTCTCCAGGGAGCGGATGGACTTCTGAAAGGCCTCTTTATATGTCTTGCCGATGCTCATGACCTCACCGACGGCGCGCATCTGGGTGCCGAGTTTATCCTCAGCGCCGGGGAACTTCTCGAAATCCCAGCGGGAGAATTTGACTACTACATAATCGCCCCAGGGTATGTATTTATCGAGAGTGCCTTCGCGCCAGTAAGGGATCTCATCAAGTGTGAGGCCGCCCGCAAGAAGCGATGATACATAGGCAATGGGGAATCCTGTTGCCTTTGAGGCGAGGGCGGATGAGCGTGAGGTTCTCGGGTTTATTTCGATGACGACTACACGTCCGGTTTCAGGGTCGTGGGCAAACTGGATATTTGTGCCGCCGATAACCTGGATGGCCTCGACAATGTCATAAGAATGCTTCTGGAGGCGCTTCTGGAGATCGGAATCGATGGTGAGCATGGGGGCCGTGCAGTAGGAATCACCCGTGTGTACACCCATGGCATCCACGTTCTCGATGAAGCAGACGGTTATCATCTGATTCTTCGCGTCGCGGACTACCTCAAGTTCCAACTCCTCCCAGCCGAGGACCGATTCCTCTATCAGAATCTGTCCCACAAGGCTCGCCGATATGCCGCGGCTCGCCACTGTGCGGAGCTCTTCAAGGTTGTAAACCAGTCCTCCCCCCGTTCCTCCCATGGTATACGCAGGGCGGATAACCACAGGGTAACCGATTCTTGCAGCGACCTCCTTGGCCTCCTCAACGGTGTAAGCCGGTTCGCTCCGCGGCATCTCGATTCCAAGTTTATTCATCGTTTCCTTGAAGGCAATACGGTCCTCGCCTCTTTCGATGGCATCAACCTGGACACCGATGACCTTGACGCCGTATTTCTCGAGGACACCCGCGCGGTGCAGTTCTGAGGTAAGATTGAGGCCGTTCTGCCCACCAAGGTTGGGCAGGATCGCATCGGGTCGTTCGTTTTCTATGATCTCTGTCAGGTACTGGAGGTTTAATGGTTCCACATATGTGACATCGGCCATGCCCGGGTCTGTCATGATCGTGGCCGGGTTGGAATTTACCAGCACGATCTTGTAGCCGAGCTTGCGTAAGGCCTTGCATGCCTGAGTACCCGAATAATCGAATTCGCATGCCTGGCCTATAACAATGGGACCCGATCCTACGATCAACACTTTGTTAATATCAGGGCGTTTCGGCATAAAATTATCCTTTGAATATAATTGAAGATTAAAATTTCTTATGCAGCCTCACAGACATTGAAGATAGAGGGAGAAGGAAGCCACAAATTTTCTTACAAACCCATACAATCAGTGATATTTAACTTCATTTTAGTTTTCGTCCAAAAGCAACTTGGCGGGTCATTCCGGAGTGGAATTAGCATGCAAAAATGTTAAATTTCAGCGTATCTTAATTACATAAATGTATCAAATGGCGCCGTGAATATAAGGGAGTCATATCTTGATGTCAAGACAAAAAAAGAAAAGACACGACAAGAGTGATCATGTGAAACCTGATACAACGAAAAGGAGAGATCTACGGAGAGAGGACTATTTCCCTGGTGTTGACAGTCTCGATCTTTTTTTCTATACTTCCCCACTTTAAGAAATCAAGATTCGGCGTTTAATTGATGATTTATCTAAACAACATCTCTCTCGCCTTCGCTGACAACACGATCTTCGATAACATTACCTGGATGATTCCGGAGAAAAGCAGGATCGGTCTCGTCGGGGATAACGGCACCGGGAAGACCACCCTTTTCAGGGCTATCCTCGGGATGGTCGATGTCGATGAAGGCAGCATAGAGATTCCGAACAGAAAAAACAGGACGATAGGCTATCTGCCCCAGGACCTGGTGGAACTTGAGCCCTTTCCCCTCATGGAATATCTGAGGAAGAGGAGCGGTATAGAAGATATTGAACGGACGCTGAAAGATCATGAAGTACGTATGTCCCGGTCTGATTCGGGCTCGGCCGAGTATCAGGAGATAATGAAGGCATACGAAGCCGCGACTGCCCGTTTTCAGGCCGCCGAGGGTTATCGCTTTGATGCAAAGGCAAAGCAGATACTAAACGGCTTCGGGTTTCGTGAAAAGGATTTCGGGAAGAACTGCACTGAATTTTCCGGCGGCTGGAAGATGCGCATCCTGATTGCGCTGATCTTGCTGTCCGCACCGGATATCATGCTCCTCGACGAACCAACCAATCACCTCGATACGGAGAGTATGGAATGGCTGGAGAGCTATCTGAAAAATTACCACGGCACCCTGCTTGCAATTGCCCATGACCGTGTGTTCCTCGACAAAATGGTCAATCAGATAGTGGCGCTCGCCAATCATCGGCTCACCGTCTACAAGGGAAACTACTCCTACTATCTCGCGGAAAAGGACCGGCGTCTCGAAGCCCTGAAAAAGCAGATGGCCCTTCAGCGTGGAGAGATCAAGAAGACGCAGGAATTCATCGAGCGGTTCCGGTATAAGGCCACCAAGGCCAAGCAGGTCCAGAGCCGCATCAAGATGCTCGAACGGTTTGAAGTCATTGAAAGCGAAAGAAGCAGGAGGCAGGTTCACATCAGATTTCCCGAAGCGCCGAAAAGCGGCAGGGAAGTTGTATCTGCAAGACAGGTCGGGAAAAGCTATGGGGACCTCCGCGTTTTCAATCCATTTGACCTCACAATCTGGAGGGGTGAAAAGATCGCTCTCGTCGGCGTCAACGGGGCCGGTAAATCCACCCTGGCCAGGATTCTCGCCGGTACGGAAGATCCGTCTTCCGGGAAGGTGACCTACGGCCTCAACGTGAGCATGGCCTTCTTCTCTCAGGAAAGCGCCGAGAATCTCGACTATGGGCGCACCATCTGGGACGATGTCTCCCTGACCGGCCTTCGCAGCAATGATCAGGAAAAAAGGAACCTCCTCGGAACTTTTCTTTTCTCCGGAAATGACGTCTATAAGGAGATTTCCGTGCTCTCCGGCGGAGAGAAGTCGCGTCTTGCCCTGCTGAAAATTCTTCTCCAGGATTCCAACCTCCTGATCCTTGACGAACCTACCAATCATCTCGACCTCAAGACGAAAGAGATCCTCCAGAATGCCCTGCTCGGGTACACAGGCACGGTGGTAATAGTATCCCACGATCGTTTCTTCCTGGATCGCCTCGTCACCAGGGTGATAGAGATTCGCGACGGGTGGTGCTATGAATATCTTGGCAACTACTCCTACTTCATCCAGAAACGCGGTGAAATGGCCGCGGCGACAATCGGCGCATCAGTGGCCGGCAATCCGTCTGTAACAGCAACACCGCCTGAAGTGAGTGAGACGACGCCCGGACGCAGGCCTTTCAAAACGAAGGACGAAAAGCGGATCGAGGCTGAGGAAAGAAACCGGCTCTCGCGCATCATGAGCGAGTTTAAGACGAAACTGAAAGTACTGGAGAATCAAATTGTCCGTCTCGAAGAGAAAAAGGCGGATAATGAAAAGATTCTCTGCGAGCCGGATATTCACCGGGATCCGCAGAAGATCAAAAGCCTGAGTCAGGAGCTGCATGATATTACCAGGGAACTTGAAAATCTATACGCTTCATGGGAGACGCTTACCCAGGAAATTGAAGCCCACGAAGCCGGGAATAGCGCCGGAATTTAAATAGCAGACCTGAGGGTCTGCACTACATTCATCTTGTCATTCCCGCGCACGCGGGAATCCAGATTGTATTCTTATGTAGTGCAGGACTTTAGTCCTGCTCGCATAGTGAATTTCTTATGAAGACATTGAAGCTGAGCGAGACGGAAATCGATCGGGCCGTGAAGAAGGCGATTGCGCGCATCCCGGTGGAGATACGGCATCATCTGAAGAATATCGTCATCTCCATCCAGAAGCGTCCTTCGAAGGAGATTCGCGCGGAGATGGGTCTCGACCGGCATGAAACCCTGCTCGGCGTGTACAGGGGTACATCGCTCCAAGAGCGCACTGCGCTTTATCCGCCCCTTTACCCGGACACCATCATCCTGTTCCAGGAGCCTCTCGAAGAGATGTGCCGGACGACGAAAGAACTCGAGGAGCAAATCGAAATTACACTGGTGCACGAAGTTGCCCATTTTCTCGGGATGAGCGAGGAAAGGCTTGCGGAGCTCGGCTACGACTGACCCGTGTCATCTGTGCTGTCAGGGTGGAATGCAAAAAAGAAAGGGCGGTTGAAGAAACCTCCGACCGCCCATGAAATCATTCAATCACTTCGTTCTGAAAATTACGCCAGCTCAACTTTGATGGGAGTTACACAGGAGAGATTATCCGAAACAGGACACCTGCTTTCTATTTCATGCACGAAGGCCTCTTTTTCCTCCTTCGTCATCTCCGCATCGAGGCTTAACGTAACGTGTATGCCCTCGACTCCGGGCCTGTTCTCCTTGCTTTTGCCGAGAAGTGTCTCCACATCGAATGCCCCCTCGACCCTCATCTGCATGCCGTTCAATTTGTATCTCTTCTGGATGGCAATGATTCTTGCCACCGTGGCGATGCAGCCCGCAAGGGACGTGAACATGTATTCGACTGGGTTCGGTCCCGCATCTTTCCCGCCGCCTGTTGTCGGCTGGTCGACATAGAGCGTATGGTTTCCCGCCTTTACTTCGACCTTGAATCTATCATCAGACTTTGCCTCAATGCTTACTGTTTTCATCTTTGCCATGGTATCTTCTCCTGACGTTATTTTTTTATGTCGAGCCCGGTCGTTCGATCAGAACGATCCCTTGAGCCTCTCTGCAAATTCCTCAGGACCGAAGCTGTAGTCCTGTGTCCCATAACTCTCCACGGCAAAGGAGGCGCAAACGCTCCCCATCCTCGCGCACTCTTCGATATCCTTGCCCTGGATCAGTCCTCTTATCAGCCCGCCCCTGTAAGCATCGCCGGCGCCTGTCGGGTCTTCCACCTTCCTCGGCGTAACGGCGGGAATGTTTATCTCACCTCCCGCCGTGAGAACCTGCGAACCTTTCTCCCCTAAGGTGACAATGACAGTCCCGGCCCGCCGTATCAAATCCTTCTTGTCTAAGGCGGTCTTCTTCATGATCAGGTCCAGTTCATAATCATTGGATATCAGTATCCGGCAACCATCTATGGCATTTGCTATATCCGCGGCAGCAAGCACGGGCAGAGATTGTCCGGGATCAAAGATATATCCGATTCCCCTTTGCTTGCAGATGCGCGGATACTTCACCATATCTTCAAGATTACCTGGAGAGATGATGGCGATGGTATCCCCGGGATTTAGCTTGTCGAAATCGAGAGACGAAGAATGCTTCATGGCGCCGGGGTTGAAGCCGGTGATCTGGTTGTCGGCAAGGTCGGTGGTTATGTAAGCGCATGCGGTGAATTCGTCTTCGATGATTTTGATGCCATCCGTAGAAATCCCGTTCTTCGCCATCCAGTCGAGGTACCTGTGATGATCATGACCGATAGCGGCTGAGATCATCGGCTTTTCGCCTACGAGAGACAGAGCGTAGGCAATATTTCCCGCTGTGCCGCCGAATTTCTCCCTCATGCCGTTGACCTGGAAGCAGACGTTCAGGACGTGTATCTTGCCGGGGAGGATGTGATCCGAGAAGTGTCCTGGAAAATCCATGATCCTGTCGTACGCCAGCGACCCGGAAACGATTATCTTCATATTCGTGGGCCTCTCAAATCAAGTCGAACTCGCCGTCATTGATGCAGCGCAGCCAATCGCGGGCGCTTGGTTCGGCAGATGGAAACGGCGACATGTGGGAATCGTCGATGACTTGAGCGGCGGTGATGATACACACAGGCCAGCCGGGAAAACCGTGAGGGACATGACAGTTATCGTTTATCCGATAGGCAAGGAATTTTTTCCTGCTGCAGAATATCCGGTACCTCCTGTCACGGCGCCTGATGCGGACCGTCTCGTTGAGCCATCCTTTACTTTCTAAAGACGCCAACGAGGTTCTGGAGCACTTCCTGCGATCTAATTTCTCCAGAATCGCGAGGCGGCTTATTTGTAGTTATCATGTCGCCTGTCCGGTTCTTTTGGTTATTCAGGTCTGCCGAAAGAACTAAATAAAATACATTGGAATGTCAAGGGCTATTAATTCCAAACACAATTGACCGTCTATAAAAAAAGTGATAGCCTTCTTCACTCTCAGTACACTGGTTCATAAATTCGGTTATTAATTGTTGTGCCACGGTTAGAAAATTTCCATGTACTATTGTCATCTCGGTGAGCCGAAGCCCTGAGATCGCGAAGGGGCAGCGAGAAATCCTTGTCCCGAGCAGAGCGAGGGATCTTAAAGATATCTCCCGGAGTTTACCCCGAGTAAACCGAGGGGGTCGATATGACACCGTAGTAATGAAATGACGTACTTAGTATTTGCGGGCGGAATAGTTCAGACAAAAGCGGGAGGCATGCGTCATCCATGACAGGAAAGAAAGCAATCTTTGACGAATGGCCTGAAAAATATGACCAATGGTTCACAACCCCCATCGGTTCGCTCGTAAAAAAATATGAAAGCGAACTCATATTGGACTTCTTGAAACCGGCTCCTGGAGAAATGATTTTTGATGCGGGCTGTGGGACAGGGGTGTTTACGGGCGATGTCGTTTCGAGGGGATCGCAGGTCATAGGCTTCGATATATCTCATCCCATGCTGAAGAGGGCAGCGAAAAAGTTTGGAGGGTCTCCCTTCCGTGCAGTGCAGGGCGACATATCAACCCTGCCCTTCCGTGAAGAATCATTCAACAAGGTCGTTTCGGTCACCGCCCTCGAGTTCATCACCGACGCCAGGAGCGCCGTGGCCGAATTGTTTCGCGTTACGAGAAGAGGTGGTGTCGTTGTCGTGGCAACCCTGAACAGCCGGAGCCCCTGGGCAGAGCGGAGAAGGGAGGAGGCGAGAAAGGGACATTCCATCTTTAGCAAGGCCGTCTTGATATCCCCCGATGACATGCTTGCCCTTGCACCTGTCCATGGCGTGGTGAGAACGGCCATTCATTTTCATAAAGACGATTCACCTGAAAAAGCGGTGGAGCTGGAGCGTGAAGGTCAGGCCATGGGATCGATGACAGGCGCTTTTGCTGCGGTGCGATGGTTGAAGCCTCAGGAATAGTGCGTATTCCCGCGCGGCGCGGATTTTTTATACGGTCATCATTTTTTTGTATACCGTGTAAATAAAAAGAAGTATGTATAAGCCCGCGACGGAAGGAGAAAAAACGTCGCACAAATTACGGCTTGCCCCAAAGCAATGGAAAGTGAGTTTATAAATGCAGAAATTTCTTGACCCCTCTTCAGTGGCTCTCATCGGTGTCCCCCGCAACACCGGCAGCGGTACCTTCAACAATGCGGAAGTAATGATGCGTTATGGCTATGAAGGGAAGATATTCCCCATAAATCCAAACGCCGGGGAGATCTGCGGACTCAGAGCTTATCCTTCCATAAGCGATGTCCCGGAAGCCGTAGACCTCGCGGTGATTTCTGTCGGCAGGGAACGGGTCATTCCGATGCTGGATCAGTGCATTGCCACGGGTGTAAGTCGGATCATCATAATTACCCAGGGCTTTGCCGATGCGGACCAAAAAGGGAAGGAGATGCAGGAGGAAATCCAAAGAAGGGCCAAGGCAAACGGCGTGCACATTCTGGGCCCCAATACAATGGGTGTTCTCAACAATTTCAAAAAATTTACAACCTCTTTTATCGATGTGGTCCGTCCCGAGACGTTTTCGCCTGTCTCATTGATTGCCCAGACGGGACTCTTCCAGGTTGCATCGCAGGACATGGCATATAAACATTGGGGCAAGGCAGTTGATATAGGCAACGGTTGCGACATCGATGGGGTGGATGTCCTCTCATATCTCGCTGACGACCCGGAAACCAAATTCATCGTCATTCATATGGAAGGGATTAAACGCGGCGCCGAATTCCTGAAACTCGCAGCACAGACGACCAGCAAGAAGCCGGTTATCGTATTCAAGACAGGCCGCAGCCATGCCGGCGCAAAAGCGGCGCTCTCTCATACAGGGTCATTGGTGGGGGAAGACCATGTCTTTGACGCCGTCTGCAAGAGGGCTGGTTTGATCCGGGTAAAAAGCAGCGCTGAATTGAAAGATGCGATTCGAGCCCTCGTTCAGATGGGAGAGATGGAAGGCCCGCGGCTCGGCGTGGTGACGGCTTCCGGAGCGGTCGGTATAATGACGGCGGACGCATGCGAAGATGACGGCCTGAAGGTGGCGAGCCTTCCCGACGGCCTGGCAGACAAACTTTTAACAGGCTTGCCGGACTGGATCTCTGTGAGCATGCCTATAGATATCTGGCCCATCGGCATGATAGGCGGCAACTATACCGGGGCATACGGCACAGCGCTGACGGAACTGCTTCGTTCCGGGGACGTTGATGGAGTCCTGGGTGTACTTCCAGTGCCGGACTCTCCACTCCATCGGAATCTCAACATGGTCGAATGTATAAAGGATGCAAGAAACAACTCAGGCAATATGAAGCCCCTGGCACTTTGGCCATATCTGGATGTTTCCTCTTTCATCGATAAATTTGAGAGCGTTCCGGGTGTGGCCTGTTTTGACACCGTAGAGCAGGCGGTCAAAGGGCTTGCATTCTGCTACAGGTATCACCAGGCGAAGATGCGCAAGACTCCCGCCCAGAGGCAGTTTCCCGTCGATCTAGATAAGGTGCGGCCTCTCGCGGAGAAGGGAAGAAAAGAGAAGCTCCTGGTCGGAGATGAGGCGCTGATGCTGTTGGACATGTTCGGCATCCCCGTTGTAAAGAGCGACATCGCAAGAAGTCGCAAGGATTTGGAAAATATTGCGTCATCAATGACCTACCCGCTTGTACTAAAGTTAACCGGGGCCGCATTCCTGCACAAGACGGAGTGGGGCGGCGTTGTCACGGGGAACAGGGATTTGAAAGATCTCCACCGTGCGTTTGACCGGATCGTTCATAATGTCAGCACGCGTCAACCGGATGTGAAAGTTGAATCCGTTCTGGTTCAGGAACATGTCCAGGGGCATGAATTGCTCTTGGGTTTGAAGAGAGACCCCGAATTCGGCCACGTTATCGCCTGCGGACTCGGCGGTATCTATACGGAAGTTTTCAAGGACATCAATCGGGCAATTGTCCCCATCGACCGGGAAGAGGCGGATGGTATGCTCGCATCTCTCAAGATAGCGCCCATACTGAAAGGCCTGAGGGGTGAGGCAGGGATTGACTGGACGGGTCTTGTGGAAATCCTGGAAAGACTGTCGTTCCTTGCAAGCACACTGTCGGATATCTCGGAGCTGGACATAAATCCCGTTATAGCGACGAGCAGCAAATGTATTGCCGTGGACGCCCGGATATTGTGGTAAATAGAAAAATCTTCTCTTTGTCATTTCGACCGCAGGGAGAAATCTTAAGGAGGAATAAATAATGAAAAATCTGGAATGGAAAAATCCACCCGCAATGCAGATTGACGCGGCCAAGAAATATAAGGCCGTCATTGAAATGGGAAGAGGCGTCATTGAATTGGATCTGTATCCGCAACATGCGCCGAAAACCGTCAACAACTTCGTCTTTCTCGCGAAAGAGGGTTTCTATGACGACGTAACCTTTCACCGGGTGATAAAAAATTTCATGATACAGGGTGGAGACCCGACAGGCACAGGAAGAGGCGGCCCCGGCTACAAGTTTGAGGATGAGTTGAAGGAGAATCCCCTGAAGCATGAAACAGGGGTGCTCTCAATGGCGAATTCCGGGCCGAACACGAACGGAAGCCAGTTCTTCATCACCCATTCCCCGCAGCCGCATCTGAACGGCAGGCATACGGTCTTCGGTAAAGTGGTGAGCGGCCAGGATGTAGTCGATGCAATTCAGCAGGGAGACAAGATGCTGCGCGTCGAAATCAAGGAAGGTGCATAAGCGAAACTCAAATCCTGCACCACAATGTCATTCCCGCCCCCGACAAGGGCTTACGAGGGCAGGCTTCGGCGGGAATCCAGAGTTACTGTTATTTCGAACGCAGTGAGAAATCTTTTTCCTGCGGCAGATTTCTCAGTCGCTCCGCTCCTTCGAAATGACAAGAAAGAAAAGACCGCCATTCCCGTGCAGAGACTGCGCCGCAATTTTCCTTATTGTCATTTCGAGTGGAACGAGAAATCTTGTCTCAACCTTACGGGAATCATGCAGCACTTTCCTACAGACAGATTATGCTTTTCAAGAAAAAAGACAGGATGACCAGAGACGCGGGCATTGCGGATATCTCCGGCATGCAGGAAAAATATGGAATCAGGATAGCAACCATTGTCGATGATAACGATTGGGTGAAAACCAGGGCGCGGGAAATAGATCTCGATCGCGAACTGTATTTGGCCAAAGACCTCGATAGAATCATGAGGCACATGAGAGACCTGCATAAATTTGTCGGCGTCAGCTCCAACAATATATACTGGAGCCTGACACAGACGCCGATCAGGCAGATACTCATTCCGACGACGGAAAGAAAATATATCTCCGTCGTAAACCCGGAAATTCTGAAGCTGGAAGGGCAGGAGAACAAGTACGTCGAGGCCTGCGGTTCGATACCCAAGAAGGTCTACATAGTCAAAAGAAGGCCGTACGTATCTATCTCCGGCTATACTTTAGATAAGAAGTATATCGAACTCGAATACGGATCAAAGGATTTTTATGCAGGGGAGGATCCTATATATTCCTCATACGTCAATCCGGAATGGGTTGTACAGCACGAGATGGATCACCTTGACGGAATAACAATACAAGACAAAGGAGACGCATTGATCTGAACAGTTTTTATCTGATATGGCCCGAGAAATCTTTTTATCCGACGTCTATCCTTCTTGTATATTCGCAATCACCTCACAAAAAACAGCTTGACATCGGTATCAATATTGATACTATATAAAACATGGCCGGAATCGAAGACATCATTGTGCAGATGAAGAACAATCCCGCAGATATTCGGTTCGCTGATTTGAGCAAGGTCTGCAATTATTATTTCGGTAAAGCGCGACAGAAGAAAGGAAGTCACCAGACTTACAAGACGCCGTGGAAAGGAGATCCGCGGATCAATATTCAAAATCATAAAGGAAAAGCCAAAGCATACCAGGTAAAGCAGGTGCTGTTGGCTATTGAGAAGCTGGAGGTTGAATATGCCGCTGAAGAATGATCGTTATACCTATCGTGTAACTTGGTCTGAAGATGACCAGGAATATGTAGGCTTATGTGCTGAATTTCCCAGCTTGAGCTGGCTTGCCAAAACGCCCGAATTGGCTCTGAAGGGTATACGCGAAATTGTCAAGAGTGTTATCGAAGATATGAGGCGTACCGGCGAAGAGATTCCTCAACCGATTGCATCTAAGAGATACAGCGGTAAATTTATGGTGCGCGTCCCTCCTGAGGTTCACAGACATCTTGCTATTCAGGCGTCGGAATCAGGAGTCAGTCTGAACCGGATTGCCGGAGCGAAACTAAGCCGATAGCGCTTGACACACGGGGACACCTTCAAATATACTCCGCCTATCCACAACAAAGCTCCTGTCAAATCTGATGGCGGCATCATTCAACCAGTAGGAGTCACCCATGAAAAAACACAGCCACCTTTGTCTTGCAGTATTGCTATGTTCAATCCTGTCCGCAGCCGCAGTGGTTCACGCCGCCGCGGATGGCGGAATGCTTCTCGCGCAGAGGTCGAAAGCGCAGCCTGCAGGGCAGAGAATTATGCCCGCTGTCACACCTGAGCCGACGGTTCAGGTGCTGATGCTTAATCCAAATATGTTATCTCCCGGCCAGACGTCTTCTGGGACAGTGATGCTGTCGGGCGCGGCGGGCGCGGCGGGTACCACGGTGAGCCTCACCAGCAGCAGTCTCGATGCCGCCATTCCATCCAGTGTAACAGTTCCCTCCGGAGAGACATCTGCTTCCTTCATGGTGACGGTCCAGAAAAATGCACAGGGCAGCGTCACTATCAGCGCTCAGAATGCCACAGGCGCCGGCATGACGAAACAGGTCACCCTGGTGATTACGTCCGATGTGCGGTGAAGTCTCTGCAAATTATCAACGATGACCCTCGTAGTATGCAGATCAGGCCGGTCCGGCAAATAGCCGTCCTTTATCACGCACCGGAATCACCTTGACGGAATAACAATACAAGACAAGGGTGCTGCATTGATCTGACAAAATAGCTATCTAATATGTCCTGAGACGTCCTTTCATCCAACGTTCATTGTGTTACCTATAACTTCCTAAAAGTCTTAACCACACGTTTGCCATCGTCATAGCTTTCCTATCAAAATCGTGATAGCGAAAATCTATAGGCATGTGATATTAAAAAAATCCCATGTCCCTTAAACAGCCCTGAAAATAAAATGAGTTGATGCTGTTGATGACAAAGAAAAAATCCAGAAAAAGTAAGACAAAAACAAAATCAACGAAATTTTTTGGCGGGGATTCAGTTCCATCAAATCTTCCTAGAAATTCCAAAATAATGATTTTAGAATACTATCAGAAAGCCTTTGCTCTTTTTCATAATGAATATTGTAATCGTCCAGATTATTTTCGGGGTCCTCATCCCATACGAAATAGATATTGGCAATTTATGCGAGAAGGTACTTATGATCTTTATCAAGCCCGTCAACTTCTGGGTCAATATTTGTCAGTATTAGAAAGGGAAATGTCGGAAATAATCCAGAAGCACTCCTTGGCATATTGGTTACACATTTATAGAAGATTATTTCCCGGAACAGCTGGGAGAGATGAGCAGCCCGGTACTATAATGCTTACAAGAGCCGTGCTCGAAGCTGCAATTCAGAAGTACGCGAAGTTTGCTTTATGCGACGGAATTGCTTTAAGTAAAGATGTCCGTATGGAAGATATCTTGTGCGGCTTGTTGATGGCACCCGAGTTTGAAATGGAAAGAGAACTTATTATGGAGGGTCCCAATCAACTTGTGCTTACAAATTTCTCCACGGATGAGTTTATAGAGTTTTATCAGGTTGAGAAGCTTGCTTATGAAGTATGGAGAGCCGCGGCAATGTTGAGCTCTATTGGCAAAGGTGCAAAGTTCGTAATTGAAAACAGTTCAACTCGATTTGACGACGAAAGGTCTGAGGAACTCAATTTTTTGGTAGTCTCGCATGATGAAAGGTTGTCAGGCGCATTTTCTGTTTCAGCAAGTGGAACGGTATTTGAGAGCATTGGAGAGGATACGACTGGATGTATTTTCATACCCGTCTACAATGCTGGAGCTATAAATATAGACCGTCTTCGAGAGGGGATCGGAGAATTTTGTGGAATGACTTTCGCTGAGGGATTTGTACCAAACTTTATTTGGTTGCCTCACAACCTAAGAAATTTTCGAAGGGTGCATTTACCGTTAGCAGATAGTTTTCGTAAGAAGCATGGTGTCAACTTTGATGCTGTATTGTCTGTAATAGTGGGTATGTGTGATTATGTATTTTACCGGTGGATTGCAAGTAAGGGATTAAGGATGATACACTTTTGGCAACGTGGATATGAAGGTCCAGAAAGAAGAAGAACCATCAGCGAAGTAATTAGAAACAATATTCCTGCGGTGGCAAGGATTTTAGATATTCCAGTAGAGAAACTGCAGAGTATTGATTTTGATGCGGCTATTGATTTTTGGACGCTTGATACTGCATCTCAAAGCAAAATAGATTTGTCATACTCTGGACCTCATTCAATTTTTCTGCCCGCTGGGGGGAATCACATATTTGTTGATTACGCATGGATGGTACGGCGACTATATGATTTGTTCTATGGAGTAAAAATTGACGATCAGAACTTCAAAGGAGAGGCTCTCGAATGCGTTATGCGAGAAGGTCCCTCAGTACTTCCGAGTGGTCCCTGCCTATCTCTTCCTGGGGAAAAACGGCAAATAGATTATGCCTATGCCAAGGGCGAGTTTCTCATCATAGCAGAATGCAAAGCTGTCGCGAGGTCAATCGGCTACGATAGAGGACATCCTTTAGCAATATCATATAGACGGGAGCAAGTTATTGAAAGATCACTTCATGAAATTGATGGAAAGGCTCAATGGCTTGCGCAAAACCCAATAGGCAGAAACTATGATATTACAAAATTTAAGTATATTTTGCCTGTGGGTATAAGCCCTTTTGTCGAATTTATTCCAAGTCTTTCTTCTCGTTTCTGGATTTCGGAAAAGATACCGAGGGTTCTCACGCCCTCAGAATTCGAGGAATTGTGTAACGATTCAGAAATAATTTTCATAACAGATAATATAGTAAGCATCTCCTGTCAAAGTCAATGACTGTAATTATTATTTGTAAGTGAACAGTAGTAGGTATAAGAAATAATCACTTCACAATTATGCATCACTATCCCTGTCGTGAGAGATAAGAAATATGCGAAGGGCGGTACAGAAAGAGCGTCATGTATTTATATCGTGAATAGCTCTTCCGCCATTTCAATGGGCGTCCTGTCTCCGACCTTTATCGCCTCGCACCTGGCCTTGACAGTAGAAAGAATGTTCAGCGCGAAGAATCTGGCAGCGGCGATCTTCCCGTTATAGAAGGCAACGTCCTTATTTTCGTGGATGAGCGCCCGCTGTTTTGGCTTCGATCCCTTTGCATCTTTATCCGTATAGATGGTGTTCAGCTTTTCATTGGCAATCGTAGCCGCCTGCATCAGGAGCGATCCGACGGCGACGTCGCCAAAGAGTTCGAGATATGGAGACGCGTTAAGGACCGGGATCAGGAAGCTTGCACCTCTGCCCAGACGGTAGAAATGTGTAGTCAGGTCGGAGAAGGCCTTCAGGGCCTCTTCCAGGTAGTTACACGGCACGGTCAGATCTTCAAACCCCTTGCTCCTTGTTATGACGCTGTAAACTTCACTGTAGAGGCTCATCATAAACTCGCCTCTTCTCTGCGCGAGTTTTCTCCCGACAAGGTCAAGGGCCTGAACCGCGTTCGTTCCCTCATAGATGGTCGTGATCTTGCAGTCGCGCATGTACTGCTCCACGGGATATTCACTGCAGTAGCCGTAGCCGCCATATACGTCGATGGCCTTTGAACATACCAGCATGGCCTTGTCCGAGGAATAGGCCTTGCAGATCGGAATCAACAGTTCCGCCAATCCCTGCCATTTTGTCTTGTCTATCTTGGTTTCCGAGACATCCGCCATATCAACGCAGTAGGCCGTATAATAGAGCAGTACCCTTATCCCTTCCACATGGGCCTTCATCCAGAGAAGCGTTCGTTTGATATCGGGATGCTGGATGATGGGCACGGGTTTGGCATCGGGATTCTTCATATCCCATATGGCAACGCCCTGAATTCTTTCCTTGGCATACGCCACGGCATGTTCGAAGGCCGCCGTTGCCACGCCGAGGGCCTGTATGCCGACCTCAAGGCGGGCGTCGTTCATCATCTCGAACATGATTGCCATGCCGGACCTCTCTTTTCCGAGGAGCTCGCCGATACATTTTCCGTCGTCACCGAAGTTGAGGGTACAGGTGGCGGAGCCTTTGATCCCCATCTTGTGCTCGATGTTTCCCGTGCGCACGTCATTGAACTCGCCCATACTCCCGTCGTCGTTGACACGGTACTTGGGGACGATGAAGATGGAGATGCCCTTCGTTCCCGGCACATCCCCTTCGATTCTCGCAAGAACGGGATGGACGATATTCGGGCAGAGGTCATGGTCTCCTCCGGAGATGAAGATCTTGGTCCCTGTGATGCTGAATCTTCCGTCGGGCAATCTTTTCGCCGTTGTCTTCAGTGCGCCAACGTCGGTTCCCGCTCCGGACTCGGTGAGACACATCGTTCCGCCCCACTCGCCGGCAAACATCTTGTACATGTATTTGTTCTTCTGCTCCTCAGTGCCGTAATTCTCTATAAGGGAGGCGGCTCCGATTGTGAGGAGGGGATACATGAGGAGGGGGTAGTTTGCTGCCTGAAAAAGTTCAAAGCATGCGGTGGAAACACTTACCGGCATCCCCTGTCCACCCACCGCAGGGTCTTTCGCCGCGCACTGCCAGCCTGCTTCAACGAACTTCTTGTATGCGGCATGGAAGCTCTTCGGCACGGAGACCTTTCCGTCCTTGAACGTGCATCCTTCCCTGTCGCCATCCACATACGTAGGCAGGATCACGTCGACGGCCATTTTCTCCGCTTCCGTAAGCATCATGTCCACCAACTCTTTCGCATAATCCGCGTACTTACCTTTGAAGCTATCCTCTATGCCGAGCTGCTCATAAAGGACGAATTGCTGATCTCTGGTATTTACCAATAAGTTGCTCATAAAGACCTCCTGAAAAACGGTGGATTAAAGACCCGGGAAATTTTGAAACGCAAGGCCTGGATGAAGGCCGGTACTTTGCCAATATACGTCTGACAGATTAAGTCTGTTTTTATACATAACAAGGGCGGGCTTTGCAAGGATTCCTTTGGGAATAGTCAATTTCCCTGCGGTATTGATTTTTCGATTCTGACTGTTATTGAAAATTTATGCAATTTATGCAATTAAGATGATACAGAAAACTTTGCCGACATTGCCTAAGATAGAGGAGAAGATTGATATGAAAAATCTACTGGAAAATATCGAAGAAATCCTGCTCATGGGTCCCGGCCCTTCCTGTGTGCCCCCGCAGGTCTACAAGGCCCTGAGCCGGAAGACCTTAGGACATCTGGACCCCTATTTCCTGAAGATCATGGATGAGCTTATGGAGATGCTCCGTAGGATTTTGAATACGAAGAACAAGCTCACGATCCCGATATCGGGAACGGGTTCCGCGGGCATGGAGGCGTGCTTCGTAAATCTCGTGGAGCCGGGCGACAAGGTTCTCATCATTACCAACGGCGTCTTCGGCATGCGGATGCAGGACGTGGCGGGCCGGCTCGGAGCCAAGGTCGACGCCCTCGAGTTCCCCTGGGGAACACCGGTTGTGCCGGAGGCAGTGGAAAAGAAGATCAAACAGGATTCGTACAAAATAATCGCCGTGGTCCATGCCGAGACCTCGACGGGCGTGATGAATCCGGTTGCTGAAATCGGTGCGCTTCTCAAAGGCAGTGAAGCCATCTATCTGGTGGATACCGTTACCAGCCTGGGCGGCATAGAGGTCAGAATGGACGACTGGAACATCGACGCCCTTTACAGCGGCACACAGAAGTGCCTCTCCTGCCCTCCGGGACTTGCGCCCCTTTCATTTTCCGAAAAAGCAATGGCCAAGCTGAACGGACGGAAGACGAAGGTGCCCAACTGGTATCTCGATCTCACCATGATCGCCAACTATTGGGGGACGAACCGCGTTTACCATCATACTGCGCCTGTGAACATGATCTATGGTCTGTACGAGGCGCTGTACGTGATCTTCGAGGAGAAGCTGGAGAATGTGTTTAAGAGGCACATGGAAAGCCACCGCGCCCTGGTTGACGGGTTAAAGAATATGGGCCTGAAGATGCTGGTGGAGGAGCCTTACCGCCTGCCGATGCTGAATGCCGTAAGTGTGCCCGAAGGTGTGGATGAAAAAGCAGTGAGGCAGCGCCTGCGAAGCGAATTCAAGATCGAGATCGGCGCCGGACTGGGACCGCTCGCGGGGAAAATATGGCGCGTCGGGCTAATGGGGCACACGGCGAGAAGAGAAAACGTTGAGAGGTTCCTTGCGGCGTTGAAGAAGGTGCTGGGGAAATAACTTTTAGAACGCCCCTCCTATGAAAGGGAGAACCTCCAGCATGGCACTCCTACGGAGGGACCTTGCTGTCATTTCGAGTGAAACGAGAAATCTTAATAATTATAATATTAACCTCTAAGATTCCTCACATGCGTTCGGAATGACGAATTCTAAAATCCCCCTCAATCCCCCTTTACGAAAGGGGGAGCAATTAAGATGATGTCTGGATTCCCGCCTGCGCGGGAATGACGTGGACAGGATTCTCTCTCCCTGTGCCAGTCCGTTATTGACAACCTTTGTTTGCCTGCATTATTTCGATCAGGAACTAAGTTCAGCGCGCTGCCCCGGCAGCGGCCCTCTTGCGTCCGTTCTTCTTGACGTCCTTGAAAGGCGCCTTACCGCGGGAAGGGCGCAGCTCTTTTTCCGAAAGGTCTTCTTCGAGAGGTACTTCTTCCCCGACTTCAAGGACCCGCATCATGGGTTCCTCGTCTTCATAATCGCCGAGGTCCGAGATCGTATCATCGAGGTCCCTGTCGCCGTATCTATCCCTCCCGCTTTCAAATTCCCTCGTAATGTCGGTGAGAAATGTGTCAAGCGGTTTCACTCTTTCGTAATATGCCATTTTCTCCTCCTTGGTATTTTCGAATTACAGCTAAAATCTAAGTCGGATAAGAAATTTCATCCATCATAAAATTCATAAAATCCAGTCGTGAAAAACCTGAATTTGAGATCAGGGAATGGATGAGATGAGGGGCTTATTTAAGCAGTTTATCCGGCCTCTCTTCCTACGGCGCCATTCTTACCCATTGACACACCCACCCGTTATCTCTTATGCTCCTTGTCCGGACTCTCTTGCGCAGGAAGAGACAACTCTTTTTGAAGGCAACTACAGTTATGCGGGGAAAAGCAGAAACAGAAGAAGGCCGTTTGCGGGCGGAGTGTATAGAGGAGCTCGTCCGCAGGAAGGGGCTGGACGAGGGGGAAGCGCTGGTAATCGACGAACGCCTGCTCGCGCTGATGCAGGTTATCTCTACGGGATTAGGAGATGATATTCATCTTAAGATTAGCCCCGGCGGCAATTGGAGATATAACAGACAGACAAACGAAATTATATTCCCTGTAGGATTGTTGTTGTCCTCTTCCGTGGAAGAGGTGGTCGCCTTCTGCGCTCACGAGGCGGGGCACAGGCAAATATCCCGGCGAAGCTTGAGAAAAGCGGTATTCAAGACATTCTCCGCGAAGGAATCCACGAGGCTTCTCTTGAATGCCTTCGAAGACAGCCGTGTGGATAACTGGCTGATAAGCATTTTCAAGGGGATCAAACACTACCTGGACATTGCCTACGACGAAATGCTCCCCCGGAATCTATCCAGGTCGTCGTACGTCGATCATCTGAAGGGTGAAATCTCTGAGAGGGCGAGCACATCCTGCCATCCATATCTCCTCTATCCGCACCTCGAATACCTGCTGGGCATGCGCTATTACTGGCTCTATGGCCGTCTTCCTTCCCGGATGATGAATCCGGAAGTCGGCGCTGCCCTGGCGCGGACACACGGGGATTTTGCCGCGATCTTCAATCACTATCCTCCCGGGCGGGTCTCGGAAAAAGAAAAGCTGAGGTTTGCGGAGGAGACGGCCCTGATGGTGAGGGACAAAATCCTTCCGGAGTATGAAGACCTCGTCCGGATCGCAATCGCCAAACTCGCAGAGGCCATAAAAGACGGCCAGCTCCAGGTTAAGGATAGAAAATGCGCTCCCGAGGATTTGAGCCCGGATGAGATCGAGGAAGAGGCGAGAAAATTATTAGAGTTCAAAGCCAGGGAAATGGCGGACAAGTTATCCCCCAAGACGGAAAAGCACCCCAGTAAGACAGAGGAATACAGAAGGGAAACCCCTGAAGAAACGCATGCGCGCTTGGCAGGCGGGAAATCCGCCGCGGAAAGAACAGCGCCGCTGCCCGCAGAGACTCTCCGCGACCTCATCAAGAAGCAGCGAAGGATAAACCGCGAACAGGAGGCAAAGATCGGCGAGTACGAGCGGGTATACAGGGTGATATCGAACCAGGTCCAGGCCTTAAGCGGAGTTTTGGAAAATCACTTCGCGAAAAATAAAAGGCCTTCCTTCAAGGGCTATTTCCCTTCCGGCCAGAAGCCGGATCTGCGGAGGGCCATGGAGCTTTCCCGGAAATTGGGCGAGGGTATCCCCGTGCAGGATAAGGATCTCAAGGTCTTTCTGAAGAGGAGACTCCCGACACAGAGGGACCACAAGATAATCCTCGCTCTCGATGAATCGGGTTCCATGGATGAGCCCAAGAGGACGTCCGCGCTCGCAGGGCTTCTCGTCTTTATGGAGGCTCTCGATCATATCGGCATCGATTACGGGGTAATCGGATTTTCCGACAGCCCTATAATGCACAAAGAGTTGGGCGTGAAGCTGGATAATGCAGGCCGGCGGGTATTGTTTGATGAGGTCTCCCTGTGCATACCGGGAGGCTCCACCGCCGATGCGGATGCGCTCCAGTTAGCGACAAATATATTAAAGGATCAACCCGAGGATTCATCGAGGTGGATCATCATGGTAACGGATGGAGAAGGAAACGTGAACACAACCGGTAAGACGTTTGTCGAGCTCCAGAAGGAGGCACTCGACAAAAAGATAGAAGTGCTCGGTGTAGGTCTGGGCGAAGAGGTGACGGAGGTCATAAAGAGATACGCAAGCGGCATGCAGATTGACAACGTGGAAGAGCTGCCGTCGGTGCTCTCCGGCATACTGGAGGAAAAACTTGTTACGCAGGATGCATACTGGGACAGTTTTCTCACGCCCCGGCATGAGGCCCGCATTGACAGAGAACAACCGGAGGCATCGCTGCCGCAGGATTTATCGGAGCTCCTGGCGTCTCTCTATCTTTATCTGAAAGAGAACATTCCCGCTTTCAATGTCAGGCATCTGAAGAGGGCATCGGAGCTCCTGGGATTTTTGCTGAACCGCGGTTATCCGGGAAAAGAAGCGTTCGGAAGGAGCCTGAAATACGCCTTTATAGATACCCAGGAACAATCCCAGAGGGTGAGAGAGCTTATCCTCGAAAGGATTGAGGAGATGAGGAAGATATTTCCGGACATCACCCGGGAGGATCTGCCCCAGGAATTTCACTCGGCGTCATCACAGGTGGATGTCCCTGTGTCTGCGATCCCTCACGACCTGGTCTCTGTCCTGGATATTTTGATGAAGAATAATACTCATCCTCAGATCGAGAAGGCCCTCTCGTTGTTGAAAGAGCTCGTCGATTCTTCTGACATGGCTTTCGTGAACATACCCGGACTGGAAGCGGGTTTCCGGGTCATTGATGATGAACTTCTGAAAGGGATAACGATAGAGGAACTGGAGAAAAAGGCAGAGGACAAGAGCTGGGCTGTCCGCCAGCCCGCAGCCTTAGCCCTGGGCCGGGTTTATCTCGCACTGATCAAACTGGGAAAAGATTGTGACTTGAGTCCGCTCGAAGAAATGCTGAAGGATGAAGATCCGTCCGTCTGCCGCGCCGCCGCCCAGGCTTTAAGCCGTATCTGGTATCATTATTACGGCAAGAGACATATAACGCTGGAGGCATTGGAGCGTAGACTTAAAGACGAGAACTGGGCCGCCCGCCAGGCTGCGGCAAGGGCTCTCGGAAAGATATATCCTCCCCTTATGGAACAGGGAATAAATGTGGACATCGGCAAGCTGGAAGAAGGGTTGTGGAATAAGAATTGGTTTGTACGTCAGGCCGAGGCTGAGGCATTGGGAGAAACCTACCGCGCTCTTATCAGGAAGGGAGTAGAGATCAACCTCGAGGGATTAGAAGAAAGATTGAAAGATAAAAATGTATTGACCCGTCAAACCGCAGCCCTGGCCTTGGGACAGGTCTATCCGCCCCTCATAAAGCGAGGGCGAGATGTTAATTTGGGCAAATTGGAAGAAAGGCTCGACGACGATGACTGGTCTGTCCGCCAGGCCGCTGCCGTGGCCTTGGGCCGGATATGGTTTCACAGCTATTACCATGGGAAGATGGTCTTGAAAGATTTGGAAAAGAGACTCGAAGACCCAAGCTGGCCTGTCCGCCAGTCTGCATGCCAGGCCCTCGGGCAGATCTATCCGACGCTTATCAGGCAGGGGAAAAATGTGAACTTAGAGAAATTGGAAGACAGGTTAAGAGACGCCGATGTAGACAGGTCCGTCTGCCAGGCCGCAGCCCAGGCCCTGGGCCGGATCTGGCCTCAGAGCTATCATCGGAAGAAGATAACCTTAAAAGAGTTGGAAGAGAGGCTGAAGGACGAAAACTGGTTTGCGCACCAGGCTGCCGCACTCGCCTTGGTCCGGATACAGCATGCCCTTGTCAAGAAGGGGAATAACGCCGAATTAAACAAACTGGAAAAAAGATTGAAGGATAAGATCTGGTCTGTCCGCCAGGCCGCGGCACGGGCTTCAATAAAAATCTTTTCGGATATAATCTCGAGCACGAAGAAAGAATTTAGGAAGGTGCTCGCTTCCTTCAATGAGATGCTAAGTAAACCTATGGGAAATACCATAGCAGGCACACATGCGGGCCAGGTGCAGATAGGTGAAGAGACCTTAGTCGTGGGAGATATGATCTTAGACAGGGGATCGAGCAAGAGTGATATACCCGACTGCGTGATGACGGAATCCGGCTATCATATTTTAGAGACGTTATGTATCGGCTATCTATTAAGACACTCCGTCCTGCTGCTGGGACCTACGTCAACGGGAAAAAGCTTCCTGATCAAATGGCTCGCATGTGTGTTGGGCTATGAGCACCTCTCGTATTCCATCAACCCCTACACATCCAAGTTTGAGATAATCGGGGGCATTAAACCCGACAGGGAAGGTCGGTTCGTCTGGCAGGACGGCATCCTTCTGAATGCGGCGCGAGACGGCCTGTGGCTGACTCTCGAAGAGATAAACCTCGCGTCTTCCGAAGTGGTCGAGATAATGAATGACTATCTCATTACGGGAAGGATATCCTACTCGGCAAACGGGGAGCAGAAGGAATTGTATCCCCATCCCGCATTCAGGCTCTTTGCCACAGGGAACCCGGAAAGTTACAGCCAGAGGCAGAAACTCTCCGAGGTATTTCTATCCAGGTTCAAGATCCTCTATCAAAAAGAACTTTCGGAAGAGGAACTGTCACAGATACTAAGTTCTTTATTCGAGATTACTTCCTCCTCGGCCCTTCCCATTGCGAGATTCCACACTACTTTGCAGAATCAGGCAGACAGCCGCATCATTGGCAAGGGGGAAAAGGACCCGTATATATTTACCCTCAGGGACATAATAAGACTGGGGAAGAGGTTGGAGCCGCTCCTCGAGAATAGACCAGCCGATAAGGAATATTTCAAAAAGTTTTTCCTCGAGTTCTTCAGCGTCTATATAGGGAGGCTCAGAGACAGCTCCGAAAGGGAGGCAGTTGTCAGTCTCTTGGATGCGCATTTCGGTTTCCGGGCTGAAGGCTTAGATCTGGAAGAAGTACTCAGATCCGCTTCGCTGGACATGGATTCCCTCCTCGCAGCCCTGACATCTTCAAAGGGAGATAAATTGATTCCCAGACAGGATGCAGCGATTGTGCCCACGCCGACGCAAAAAATAACGCTCTATCTCCTCCTCACGGCCCTGATAAATAACGAACCTCTTCTTGTAGCGGGAAATCCTGCCTCAGGAAAGACGACTCTCATCAGATATCTCGCCTACCAAAAAGAGACGAACCTCTACTATGTCAACCTCTCCTCCGATACGGGCTTGGAAGAGCTTCTCGGCGGCTACATCCAGGATAAGAAAGGAAAATGGCATTACACGAAGGGCCTGCTGTTCATGGCAATGGAGAAGGGAAGCTGGCTTCTCATAGATGAAGCGAATCTGTCTCCTCTGTCCGAATACCTAAATACGCTGCTCGACTTTGGCTACGTCATCGATGGAGAGGAGAACGTGTGTCACGCCCATCCTAATTTCAGGATATTTCTCTCGATGAATCCTCCTTCCGTGCATCAATCAAGAAACCTGCTCTCGCCTGCCCTGAGGTCCAGGTTTACCGAGGTCTGGGTTGAGGAGTTGACCGATCTGGGAGAACTGGCCGGTCTAATAGATACCTGGAGCTACGCGCACGGAGAAGCGCGTGCGTCTCGCAAAGGAAAGAAGGCAAAAAAGAGGAGAGATGCACGTGATAAAAAAATCTCAGGTGATAAAAAACCGGTAAAAACCGACGCAAAAAAAGAGGGTGAAAAATTTGCATCATACAAACGATTTACCCATTATTCGACGTGAGCACCATGCTCTCTGCAGGTGAAATAGCCAGGCGTCTCTTTGACAGTGTATTCCATAGAGGGGAAAACGCCGTCATCGAAGAGGTTCGCATCGGCCTCGGCTATGTGGGGGTAAGGTTGGATGAAGGGCGCGTGGGGCTGGCGGCCGTGCTGCTCCACGACCTGCCGTCGGGCTGTTCCGTATTTCCCGATGCCGGAAGATTGGCCGGATCAAAGACAGCCTCTCTCCTCGTAAACCTCATAGAAAGACGGGAGCCCCTGGAAAAAGCCTTAGGACTTGCTGCTGCGAATGCCGTTCTTCATACAGCATTCGGTGAAGATGAAAGAGACTCCCTCTCGATCATGCAATTGACGCCTGAAGACCACGTCGCCATGGTCGGTCTCTTCACACCGATGGTTCGGAAGATCGAAGCAACGGGAGCGAAGCTCACCGTCATTGAACGAAATCCCGCCCGCCTGGCCGTCCTCGATAAAAAAGAAAGTGATAGGATATTGAAGGAATGCACTGTCGCGATTATTACGGCAACGACTATCCTTAACGACACCCTGGAAGAAGTTCTGAACGGCTTGGGGAATCCAAGGCATGTAGCCATCCTCGGCCCCTCGACACCCCTCTGCCCAGACATATTTTATGACACACCGGTCAACCACCTGGGAGGCGCCGTAGTCCGGGATACGGGGAAAGTCATGCAGATCATCTCCGAAGGCGGCGGCACCCCGGCCATGCGCCCCTATCTGCGATTCATCAACCTGCTCGTTAAATAATAATCCAGTCAGAAAGATACATCTTTCTATTTGAAATAAAGGAGCAGGAGGGTTAAATAGGAGTTGTTGGAAATGAGCGTTATCGACAAAGGATTAGATCATGCCTGATTTCTCGACCTATCTCCGGCGGTTTCAAGCGGGCGAAAAGAACCTGAACCCCTACCTCGATTATTTTGAAATAACCCTCGAAGAAGTACGTGAAGGATATGCGCGTTTCCGGATGCCTTTCCGCCCGGAATACCTGCAGGTGGGCGGATTCCTGCAGGGGGGGCTTATCGTGGCCCTGGCAGATGAAGCCATTGCCCATGCCGCCATGACGGTCCTGGAACCTGCTTCCGGAATTACGACCGTGGAATTGAAATGTAATTTCCTGGCCCCGGTCACAAAAGGTGAACTGACTGCAGAGGCAACCATCTTCAAGAAAGGGCGTACGCTGATTATCGGTGATTCTCTGGTCAAGGATGAAAATGGCAAAGACGTGCTCCGCTGCACTGCGACATTCTTGATGTTTCCTGACAAGAAGGGTTCCGAATGACGAGCGATCATGAGATCCGTCCTTGCGGGGAAAGGGACATTGAAATTATCTATGAGATCATTAATGACGCTGCACAGGCTTACAGAGGCATCATTCCCGCGGATAGATGGAAGGACCCGTATATGTCGGCAGATGAACTCCGGCATGAGATCGACGAAGGAGTAAAATTCTGGTGTTATACAGAGGACGGGGAGGTTCTCGGAGTCATGGGCATGCAGGACGTTGAGGATGTAACGTTGATGAGACATGCATATGTGCGTACCGTGAGGCGACGTCAGGGTATCGGCGGCAGGCTGCTGTCTCTGCTCCGGCAGAAGACGTCCCGTCCGATCCTGATCGGCACGTGGGCGGCGGCAGCGTGGGCGGCGCGCTTCTATGAGGCGCATGGCTTTTATCTCGTCTCTCCGGAGGAAAAGGATCGCCTGCTGAAACGATACTGGTCAATACCGGAACGTCAGGTCGAAACATCAGTCGTTCTTGCGGAACGCGGTCGTTCGCTGTGAGGGGGAAAAACACTTGATACCTATCGTGTCCATAGTCGGTCGGTCTAATACCGGGAAGACGACGTTGATCGAAAAACTGATACCCGAATTGAGGAGAAGGGGATATCGGGTGGCTACGATCAAACACAACATCCACGGCTTCGCGATAGACCACGAGGGCAAAGACAGCTGGCGCCATAAAAAGGCGGGTGCGCGCCTTACGGTCATCGCATCACCGCATAGCGTCGCCCTCATTGAGGATGTAGACAGGGATTTCGAATTGGCGGAATTGAGTGATCGCTACATACGGGATGTTGACGTCATCCTTTCCGAGGGCTTTAAACGAAACCCGCATCCAAAGATTGAAGTGGTCCGATCGGAGATGAAACACGACCCCATCTGTTCCCCGGAAGATAATCTTATGGCCGTTGTGACTGACAAGCCCGTAGACAGAGGCGTGCCCTGCCTGGATATCGATGATATCCGGGGCATTGCCGATCTCATAGAAGATAGATTTCTGAAAGGGAAGACAGTGTAGGGCTCATGCGCTTGCGGCAAAGGCATAGGCTGCAAAGAGACCGTCATGACTAAGACTGACATCAATCGCTGCGGGCATGCCGTTTATAGAGACGAACGGCGGTCCCAGACCATAGGAACTCTCGACCCGCCTGATTTCGATATTTTCCGGAGATTCATCATAAGATTGTGAGAGGTGGAGCTTAAGGGCTTTACGGACAAAAGCTGATTCGTAATCAGGCGAAGCTTGTGAATCAGGGCTGATGCGAACGACATGCCAGACGAGTGCGTCCATCTCATCGGGCGCCGATGCAGTTCCGGTGCAATGGACGTAGTCGGAGGTTATGAAGACCTTGATCTCAATCCTGCCATACGGCGTATCGACGAATCCGGTAAGGGTATCGCTTCCGGGAGAAAGTTGAACTGATTCCTCCGCGCAATTCAGGCTTACTTCATATAACCGGGGAACGGAAGTGGCGGACGGTTCATACTTCTTGACAAGCTTGTACGCCGCCTCCTTGCCGGCCCAGAGCGCCCACAAGACGGCGTCCTGGTTATCAGCACGGGATATCAACTCTTGTTCACGGGGCGTGAAGACGCGTTTAATGAATCGCGTATCCCGACTCTTCCCCATATTGTGCGGATCGGTCAGATCCACAATATCGTTGCCGATGCGAATCAAAATAACCTTTCTCCATTTGTGCCATGTGTTTGATGATCTGCTCCGCATAATGACGCTGAGCCCTGAGTCCGTTTTCTTGTATCGGTTCGGGATCAAAGACTTCCACGTTCACCGTAAAACGCTCGCGAAATCTGGGAATGAAGCCGTAAGAATGCTGGCTGTCACCCCGCAGATAGATACACATTACCTTGCAGGTTTCAAAATCCTTGATGAACCGGCCCACACCGTAGGAAAAACTCTCGGTATTCACATGTCCTGTCCGGGAGCGCCCTCCTTCCGGAAAAATCAGCAATGGCTGTTTCCATTCGAGAAGGGATGTGCATTTATCCAGCGTCTTTTTCATCTCTTCGCGATTGCCGCCCCTGTTGATGGGGACGCACTTGGCGAGGTAACAAAGGACTGCCGTGAGGATATTCCGCTGGAAGTTGTTTCTCTCCGGCAAATTCCAGGGCAGCTCACGGTAATGCAGTAAATTACGCGTGAAGGAAAATGCCGCATATGTAATGATCATGGAATCGATCATGGTGAGGTGATTCGCGCAGATGATCCACGGCCCTTCGTAATTCCTGAAATGACGTGCGCATTCCTCTCTGACCTTCAGTATATCCCTCACTCTGTAGCCCATGAGCCAGATGATTCCAAAATAAAGTGGGGCAATAAGGAAGATCGCAATCCGACCAAGCGTGTATTGAATCAGCAGGGGGCCTTGGAGCATCAACTTCTTTTTCATGACTGATCTTATCCTAATTTGCTTTTGATGATAGCCACAGCGTCTCCGACTGTCCCGATCTTATCGGCCTCGTCATCTTCGACGGTGATGCCGAATGTGTCTTCACACTTTATAATGACATCCACCAGCCTCGCGGAATTGACTTTCAGGTCATTCAGAATATGGGTATCCATTGTCGCCTTGTCCAGCAGGCTCGGGTCCTTTGTGTAGCCCCTGAGGATATCGATCATTTTGTTAAAGATTGTCTGTTCGTCCATTTCTTAATAGCTCCTTTGATTATTATTCCATCTCTTAAAGATGAGACAGCTGTTAACATCGCCGAAGCCGAAACCGGCTTTGGCGATAATATTTAATTCAGGATAGTCCATGCACTTCTGCGGTACCTTTGCTCCGAATTCAGCGATATCGGGGTGTATATCCTCACAATTGATGGAAGGATGGAGGAAACCCTTGTATAACTGCAGTACGACGGCAACGCTCTCTATGGCGCCCGCTGCGCCGAGACAATGCCCCACCATCGATTTTGTGGAATTGATGTAGGGAAAATTGGCGGGGCCGCGCCCGAGCGCTGCCGACCAGTTCTTCACTTCATAAGGGTCGGCAAAGGTGGCCGTTAAATGGCCGTTAATTGAATCGATATCATCAGCCACAATACAAGCGTCAGATACGGCGGCTTTGATGCATCGTTTGACGCCCTCGGGATTCGGCGCGGTAATAGAGCCGCCCATACGATGCCCTCCACAATTGACGGCGCCTCCGAGAACTTCGGCATAAATCTTCGCCCCGCGTTTGACGGCGGATTCCAGGTCTTCAAGCACGAGGATTCCGGCGCCGGAGCCGGGGACAAAACCGCATGCCGTGGCGCTCATCGGGCGTGAGGCAGCCTCCGGGCGATCATTAAATTTCTTGCAGATGACGCGCATGGCCTCGAATCCGGCCCAGATAAAAGGGGATTGGCCTTCAGAACCACCGGCTAAAATCCTTTTCGCAAGACCATTCCGAATTCTCCACATCCCTTCAACAATGGCTTCATTCCCCGTGCTGCAGGCGGATGAATTTGAAGTCACCTGATTTCCGAGGGCCAGGAGGCCCGCAATACTTGCGCTTGTGCCGCTGTTCATGACCTGCTCGACTACCCGGCTTCCCATGCGGCGCACTTTTCCCTGGGAGACCATGGGCACGAGGATGGTTGTAATTGTATCCATGCCGCCTATGCCGGAGCCGACAATCACGCCCGTATCCCAGTCCACAATATCATCGTGGACGTCAGGCATCTTGAAACCTGCGTCGGTCCATGCGTCTACTGCGCAAACGGCGGCGTATCCGATGTTTTCGTTCATCGACATCAGCGTATCTTCATTAAAATAACCCTTGCGGATATTTTCAAAATCCTGGGGGGCGCCTCCGACCTGGCAGGTAAAATTCAATTCCTTAAGTTCAGGAAAGAACCGGATGCCGGAGCGGCCTTTCCGCAGAGCCTCTTCAAAATCAGCCAAGCCATGGGCATTGGGGGCTGCTATCCCCATCCCCGTTATGACGACTCTTCTTTTCAACTAAAGTAGACCTCCATAGAAATCAATAAGTACTAAATCCGGGAAGGTACTCCCCGCCCGGCAAGTGTCCCGGAACTCACGGTCTCGCCATTTCCTCTTTCCATCGTAACCTTCGTTTTCAGGCTTCCCATACGGAAATAAACTTTGTGGCCTTTAACGATCACCCGCTCACCGGGATGCACGACCCCTGTAAACTCCACTCCTTCAATGAGGGTAAAAAGTGTGGTCAACTTCTTTGCGTCCTCCGCAGTCGCATGCGTCTGCCTCATGTGAAGATAAAGGCCGAAGGCAACAACCCCCGTCTGTGCCATGGCTTCAATAAGAATGACGCCCGGGGTGATTGGCTGGCCGGGGAAGTGCCCCTTATAAAAATACTCATCCTCACGAAACCGGTATGCGCCGACGATGTGCTCATCATCGAGCTCCAGGATATCGTCGATAAAACGAAACGGATGCTGCTGGGGAACACTATTTAAAATTCGTGTCATCGTTTCCTGATCAGCCGCCATAAAGCCCCCCATTCACATGGATGACGCTTCCTGATATGTAGGATCCCTTTACTGCGAGAAAGGCCACCACCTCGGCCACCTCCTCGGGGCGTCCTATGCGGCCGAGGGTAATATTTGCGAGAATTCTCTTCTGCACCTCTTCGGGGAGATCCTGTGTCATCTCCGTCTCGATGAGTCCCGGGGCCACGGAATTGACGAGGATATTCCTCCCTGCCAATTCCTGCGACAGGGACTTCGTAAAAGCATCGAGGGCCGCCTTTTCCATGGTGTACGGGATCTGGCCCGCATTGCCGGTATGTCCCACGACGCTGGATATATTGATGATGCGGCCGCTTTTCTGACGAAGCATGAAGAGGCGGATTATGCGCTTGGTGAGGTACCATGTGCCGCGCATCAATGCCCGCTGGGCATCGAATTGCTCAATCTTCATGCTGACGATATCGGCATTGAAAGACAGTCCCGCATTGTTGACAAGCACGTCCACGCGGCCAGCTTCCTCTTTAACTCTGTTGACCATCACTTCCACCTGATCGATATCCGCCAGGTCGGCCTGCAGAAGAAAGCCGTCGCCTATCTCAGAGAGCAGGGCCGTTGCCTGTTCCCCGCTGTTCCGGTAGTGAACGCCCACCAGAAATCCTTCTCTGGACAGCGCCCGGCAACAGGCCGCGCCTATTCCTTTTCCACCGCCCGTTATGATGGCGACAGGTCTCTCGCTCATTGGCCGCCCCTCATGATGCCGCCGATCGAGTTTACGGATCGTTTCGGATAGTCGGGATAGATAATTCCTTTGAAAACACCGGTACGGGCATCTTTGATGTGGGCAATCAGTTCGTTGTCCACGAAAACTTTTCCGTCTCCGATTGCAATGCTTGCCCCTGAGTCCTTCAACTGGGCGAAGCGCCTCACTTCAATATCGTAGCGGACGCATTTGTTGTAGGGGCGAATCTGACCGCTGAAGGTAATCTCACTGCAACCCAAGGCCCTGCCGGCGCCGAGGGCGCCGCGCCAGACACAGTAAAAACCGAGAAGCTGCCATACTGCATCTACACAGAGGCAGCCCGGCTGCACCGGGTCCCCGGGCATGTGGCACTGAAAATACCAGGCATCCAGTTTAATATCCTGTTCGGCTACTATCGAACCTTGTCTTCCGACAGCAGAAAATGAGAGCACCCGATCTACCATGAGAAAGGGAGGCGCGGGCAGACGAGCCTCAAAATTTGCAGGCGGGTCATCTACCAGTGTCCCGTAGGAAAAAGCGATAAGTTCCTCCAGTCCGAAGCTCTGACATTCTCTGAATTCCGCATACTTCATGATTATTCCTCTACCTGTAAGATCATATGAACCCAGGACAATCCCGCCCCGACAATGGCAATGGCCACATGATCGCCCGGCCGAAGATCATTCCAGCGTTGGCTGAGAACTGTCGGCGCTCCGGAGCAGCCGGTGTTGCCAAAAAATTCCACATTGTGCCAATGATTGCTTTCCGTAATTTGAGAACGCTCGCAGACAGTTTGCAGCATGCCCATATTGGCCTGGTGACCTATAAAGATGAAGCGATTGCCGTTGACGGCATAGGTCTTTTGCAGCATGCGAATAGCATCTGTTGTCTTGCGGATGGCAAAGCCCTGCACGGCGCTCCCGTCCTGATGGAAGTAACCCATGCGGGGTATACTCACTTTGTCCCAGTCTGCCGGCCGTGTTTCATAGGCGCATGACGTGAAGCGTTTGCGCGACGGCACCGTGGCAGATATAATCGCCGCGGAACTGCCGTCACCGAACAGCACCGCAGATTTCCGATCGGTGTAGTCCACGCAGCGCGTGAGATTTTCCGGATTGACCAGGAGGACAAAAGGCGGCAGCGCCTCGGGCCTCATGAGGCTCGTAAAATGCACCTGCGTACCAAAACTTGTGCAGGCGGAATTCACATCGAAGCAGGGTACGTCGATTCCCAGCTCGGCAGCTACGATAGAGGCTTCCGCAGGTGATACGTTATCCGCGGCCGAACTCCCGGAGATGACAAGACCGATATCTTCCTTCTTGAGTCCGGCGCGGTCGATGGCCATCCGCGCGGCAGCGGCGCCCGTTTGCGCGTTATTGTAGAGGCCCGCCGCGAAAGCTTCTCTCGGGTCTCTATTCTTCGTCTCCTTTATATAGTCCAAAGGGAGTACGGTGCGGCGTGTATGAATGCCGACCCTCTCCATGATCCATGTCTCAGTTGTCCCGATATCCATCTCTTCCAAAAAGCTATTGGTGATAACATTCTCCGGGTGGAAATGGCCCATACCGTGAAGATAGAGCGCGCTCATATGAGCTCCCTTCCGATGATCATGTTCTGGACCTCCCGCACACCTTCGTAGATGTCGATGATGTGCGCATCCCTTACCAGCTTCGAGATTTCATATTCCGACATGAAACCATATCCGCCGTGGAGATGCAGGCCTTCGTTGGCGCAGAACAAAGCCGCCTCCGCGGCTGTATTCTTTGCGAGGGAGGCATACATGCCCCTGTCGGCCGCTTTTTCCTGAACCTTGAAAGCCGCTTTCATGAGCGCCATATCCGCAAGCTCCACCTTCTTCCACATCTGCACCAAGGTCTCTCTTGCAACCGGCAAGTCACAAATTCTTTGCCCGAATTGTTTGCGCTCTCTTGTGTATTCCAGAGTTACATCCAATGCCCGCTTGGCGAGACCCACACCAATTGCCGCAACCATGGGGCGCGCATAGTCAAGAACGTCGATGACGTACTTGAAACCCTGCCTCCGGTCACCGATGATCTGATTGTCGTTGATGACTACGTCCTCAAAGGTGACGGCCGCCGTGTTGGATAAACGCTGTCCCAGCTTGTCTTCCGGTTTGCCGATGATGATCTTTCCTCCTGTGGGGAGAGTCGTCTCTTTGCCCACTGCGAGATGCGGATCTGAATTAGAGGGAAGCACCGGCGGGGCGGGAACTATTAAGCAGGCCATGAAGTTACTTGTCGGTTTTCCGACTTTACAAAAAACGGTAAACTGTGAGGCATAGGATGCATTGGTAATGAAGCACTTGCTGCCATTGAGGACGTACGTTCCATCCGGGCTCTTTTTGATGAACGTTGTCATGGCGGAGTTGTCGGAACCGGCGCCTGGTTCCGTCAGGCAGAAGGAGGCCATGACGGGATTCTCGACAAAGGGGCTTAAGAAAAGAGCCTTCTGTTCGTCTGTACCATGCTGGGCAATAACCGTATTTGCGAGGTCATTGCACATCGCCGATGTGGAAATACCTGTATCTCCGTAGGAGAGTTCTTTGATGATAAGAGCTGTAGAAACGGGATCAACCTCAAATCCCTTAACCGATTCAGGAATGCTCAGATTCAAGATTCCGAGGCTCCATGCCTTTTGGATAATTTCCCAGGGGAAAGTATGCTTTTTTTCCAATTCCATGACCTGCGGTATGATTCCATGCCTGACAAATCTTTTAACTGTATCCACATACATCTGTTGAGCGCTTGTGAGATTAAAATCCATTACTGAAATCCTTCGTACAAATTTTTGCCATAAACTCTTAAGCGCCCAGCATTATCCATGCCAGAGAGTGATTGACACCCTTCTGCGGACTATAATCATTCATATTCATTGACTAATTTATGATTATTTTGATTCTTTCGAGCGGCTGGCGGAAGGGGATGTTCCGAGCTTATAACGCGTAATTCTCTTTGCAGTGTGTATGCGGCTACGCATCATATGACAATACAAAAGTAGATACCATTTCCGCTGATTAAACTCTTCAGGAGCGGTCTTTGAAGAGAAAAAGATTTATCTTGACAAGGCAAAAATATATGGAGTATCTTCCCTGCATCAAGGAACGGGTTGATTTACCAACGACAGAAACTTTTTTCACAAAGGAGGTAAGAATCGATGAGGAAACTGCTTGCAATCATTTTATCAATTCTTTTCGTAGTGGCGGTTACGTTTACATTAATGGGCTGCCCATCAGCACCAGAAAAGAAACCGCCTGAGCCTGCGAAGAAAGAAGCGGCGGCACCGGCACCCGGAGCACCTGGAGCACCTGGAGCACCTGGAGCACCCGGAGCACCTGGGGCACCTGGAGCACCTGGAGCACCTGGAGCACCAGCACCTGCAGCGCCAGCTCCTGCAGCACCAGCGCCTGCGCATAAGTAGCATCGCTAATATCTTGAAAGAAAAAGGCCGAGCACGTTATAAGCATGTTCGGCCTTTTTTTATCCCTGGGCTTAAGGCGTCTCTTTCTCGTCTCTCTTGACATCCCCATTTTTTATCTATATCTTCATTCATATATCATTACTTAAAAAAGCAGTTCATTATGGAAACCTTCACATTAGCAGCTGTCAGTCTGATAATTTCTCTTACCCTGATTATAAATAAAAAAAAAGTTCCGGCCCATCTGTCTTTTGCTTCCCTTTGTCTTGCCGTCTTTTTCTATAAGAGCGGCGCATTTTTCGATGAGATTCTTACCGGGCATAACTGGAAAATTATAGAATACGCGGGATTGATAGCTATCCCTCCCTGTGCGGTGAAATTCGTCCGCTCTCTCCTTCGTGAACAGATCTTCCTGACAAAAAGAGACGTTATATCCTGCACAATTTTAAGTTTTCTCCTTGCCATTACCATCCTCTCCCCGCTTTACAACTGGCCCTACCTGAAGACTGTTTTCTTAATATATGCCGGCGCCGCAATTGCCGTCTGTTATATCGCCCTTATCCTTTATATTAGAAACAGGCCCGTGGGTGTGGAAAGAACACGGATGGTGTATCTGGCTTGCGCCTGCGGGGCAACCGCAATCCTCAGTATGTTTGATATATTCTATTATTATGGATATTCTTTTCCTCCCGTATCCAACCTCTTTATTGCAATCCTGCTTTATTTCGTCCTGATTCTTATCACGCACCCCCGTCTGCCGGAGCTGCATGAGCTCATGGGGAGGGCCCTTGTGCTCTCTATCATCACACTTTTTGCGGCTATTGCATTTACCCTCATCGTGGGATTGTTCTGGAAGGGAGAAACGCCGCCCTTCACCCATATATTATTGGCGTCACTAATCATTGTGATTGCCATTGACCCTTTCAAACTTGTCTTAAAGATGATGTTCAGTTATTTCTACCCGGAAGGGAAGGATGTATTCACATCCCTTTATGCCTTCGATGAAATGCTCGAGAAAGAGAAGTCTCTCCTCCTTGAGGAAATGGCGCCCGTTTTGGCTCATGAAATAAGAAATCCTCTCGGTTCCATCAAGGGCGCCGCCCAGTACCTCAGATCGGAATCGAGCGCCGGCGATCATCAGAGGCTTCTCGACGTCATAATAGAAGAAGTGGATCGGTTGAACAGCGTTGTATCTCAGTTTCTCAATTATGCCAAACCATATACCCTTAAAGTGAAGATGCAGGATGTTAATCAGATTATCGAGAAGGCCATATCAGTCATCAAAGCGAGCCCGCGTTCAGATAACGTCGTCATTGAAAAAGAGCTGCGTCCTGATTTACCCCTCATTGAGGTGGATGCGGAACAGCTCGTTCAGGTAATCCTGAATGTAGCATTCAACGCCATAGAGGCAATGCAGGACGGCGGGACCCTCATCTTCAGGACATCCAGGATCAGCAGCGGTGACGGCGAGGCAATAGGCATCTCCATCAGGGATACGGGAAAAGGAATCAAGAAAGAGGAAATGAAAAATATTTTCAAACCATTTTTCACAACCAAGGAGCGGGGAGTCGGTCTTGGCCTTGCCATCAGCCAGAAGATCATCAAGAATCACGGCGGCCATATCAAGGTCAAATCCATTCCTCTTCAGGGGAGCATATTTTATATAAGGCTGGGTGTCACTCCCTGAGAATCGTGAGATAACGGCGGTAAGGAATTATGAGGCATACTATGGCAGAGAAGATATTGGTCGTTGATGATGAGCTCAATATGCGACTGGTCTTAAAGGCCCTGCTGAATAAGGAAGGCTATGACGTGGCCACAGCATCGGACGGTATCGAGGCCTTGAAGATCCTCAAGAGCGGCGGCGTGCAAGTCGTCGTGACTGATCTGAGGATGCCGAAGCTCGACGGCGTGGGTCTCCTCGAGCGGGTGATTCATGAATATCCGTCTACCCCGGTTATTATTATCACCGCCCACGGGACCATTGCCACGGCAGTGGACGCTTTGAAGAAGGGCGCCTTCGATTATATCACCAAACCGTTTGAACAGGATGAATTGAAAAATATAATCCATAAGGCCATCAGGACAAGAAGGCTCAATGAGGAAGAACTCCTTGTCAGCCCCGATGATATAGACCGGCAGGGGATAATCGGTTCCAGTGAACCGATGTCGAAAATCTACGATACGATCAAGAGGGTGGCGCCGACGCCGACAACCGTGCTCATATCCGGGGAAACGGGTACCGGCAAGGATCTCATCGCATATGCGATTCACAGAAACAGCCCGCGCAGGGATAATCCCTTCGTCAAGATTAACTGTGCCGCCATTGCAGAAAATCTCATAGAAAGTGAACTGTTCGGGTATGAAAAGGGGGCTTTCACGGGAGCAGTGTCCACCAAGCCCGGGAGGTTTGAGCTGGCGGATAAGGGTACCCTCTTTCTCGACGAAGTGGGAGAAATTCCGAGGGACATGCAAGTGAAGCTCCTTCGGGTTATCCAGGACCATGAATTCGAGCGTGTCGGCGGGCTGCGCACGATTAAGGTGGATGTGAGATTGATTGCGGCGACGAACAGGAATCTCCTCCAGGACGTGAAGGACGGCAGGTTCAGAGAAGATCTTTACTACAGGCTCAATGTTTTTCCTACACATCTGCCGCCGCTGCGGGAAAGAAGGGAGGATATTCTGCCCCTGACTGATTTCTTTATCGAGAAATTCAACGGCAAGTTAGACAGACAGGTCAAACATATCGATTCGCGTGTGAAAGATGTGCTTGTCAATTATGACTGGCCCGGCAATATCAGAGAGCTGGAAAATTTCATAGAGCGCATTGTTCTCATGGCCGGCGGAGACACAATTACCTTTGAAGATATACCGCCCGAATGGAAATCAGCCGCCGAAGCAATCTCCGTCTCTCAAAAGAGCGGTGAGAAGAAACCTTTCAAAGATTTTGTGAAGGGCCATATGGAGGAGGTCGAGAAACAGAGCATCATACAGTGCCTGGAAGAGGTGGGTGGCAATGTCACAAAAGCGGCTCAGCGTCTCGGTCTCAGCAGAAAGGGTCTGCAATTGAAGATGATAAAATATAATCTTCGCAAGTGAAGAGGCCTGAGCGGCAAGCGGGAAGACCTGTCACCCGAAAATTTTCAGAGGGGGATATGAAAACACTCATCTTTACAAAGAAGGATATCGAACAGGTGTTAACGCCGTCTTTGGCCAACAAGACCGTGGAAAAGGCATTCAAGGCGTACGGACTGGGAGAGGCCGATATGCCTGCGAAGAGTTATCTCTACTTTAAAAAAGGGGATCTCAGATCCATGCCCGCTTATATTCACGGTCAGGGTCTGGACATTGCCGGTATCAAGAGCGTGACGGTGCACCCCGGAAATGCAATCTACGGCCTTCCCACGGTTATAGCGGTTATCATCCTTGCGGATCCGAAGAACGGATTTCCGCTGGCCATAATGGACGGCACTTACCTTACCAGCATCCGTACAGGCGCTGCGGGCGCATTGGCGGTAAAACTCCTGAGCAGGAAGAACTCGCGGATTGCCGGATTTGTCGGTTGCGGTACACAGGCGCGCACACAACTGGCCTGTATTCTGGAAGTGAGGAAACTGAAAGCCGTAAAAATTTGGCAGTATAATGCGATGGATGAAATTGCACCCAGGTTTAAAGACTGGGTGAAGAAAAAATACAAACTGGACACGATAATCTCTCCCGTCATTGATGAAGTGACGACAGGCGTAGATATTCTCGTCACAACGACGCCTTCCCGCAGACCGCTCGTAAATAAGGTCTCCCCCGGGACTCATATCAATGCCATCGGCGCCGATGCCGCAGGGAAAGAGGAAATAAATCCGAAAATCTTGAAGCAGGTAAAAGTGGTCATTGACGATTGGGCCCAGGCGTCTCATAGCGGCGAGATCAATGTTCCTGTGCGCAGGAAACTGCTGACAAAGAAGGACATCTATGCGGGACTCGGAGACATTGTTGCAGGGAAAGTTAAGGGAAGGATGAAAGCCGAGGAAATTACGCTCTTCGACTCGACCGGTCTCGCGATCCAGGATGTATCCTGCGCCTATACCGTTTATCGAGCGCTCAAAGACAAGCGGGGCATTAAACGGATAGAATTATTTTAGTCAATGAAACTGCTAAGGGAGGCGGAAGCCCCGGATTCTAGGCATCCGTTCTTTCAAGATGACTGGCCCTCATGCCGATGAGTCGCACCCTCTTCTTGAGCTCGACCCTCTTGAGGGAGGCGAATGCCGCTTTCCTTATCTCATCTTCTCTATCTGTCGCATGCGGGATGGTTGTGGCGCGCGTGACGGTTTCGAAATCGCTGAACCGGACTTTTACGGTAACGGTCCTTGCCTTGAAGCTGCTGTCTTTCATATCTGTTACAACGTCCTTCGTCAGGTCAGCGAGTGTCTTCGCTATGAATTGCCAGCTTGCCATGTCCTTCTGGAATGTCGTTTCCCTGCTAATGGATTTTGGTTCCCAGTCGGTGATCAGAGGACTGTCGTCAATCCCCCGGGAGGCGTGATAGAGATAATTTCCATAAGATGGGCCGAAACTGTCTACCAGTGCCTCCATCTGCAGGGAAGCCAGTTCTCCGACAGTTTCAATGCCCATGTCCTTCAGGGATTTCTCTGTCTTTGGCCCGATCCCCCAGAGTCTCCTCACGGGCAGCGGCTTGAGGATGGAGAGAATATCCTCCGGCATAATTACGGTGAGGCCGTCCGGTTTATCCATGTCCGAGGCGATCTTGGCAAGGAGCTTGTTGGGGGCTATGCCGATGGAGCACGTCAGGCCCGTCTCATCTTTTATCGCTTTCTTGATTAGTTGTGAGATTTCTCCCGAAGGTTTGCCGATCTCCGATATGTCGAGGAATGCCTCATCGATGCCGACATCCTCCATCGCAAGCGTAACACTCCGGAGGATAATCTTCACCTTCTGTGATTCCCTTGCATATGCTTCGTAATCTACAGGAAGAAAGACGGCCCGGGGACAGAGGCTGTAAGCCGTCTTCAAAGGCAGGGCAGAATGTATGCCGAACTTTCTTGCTTCGTATGAGGCGGTGGCTACGACTCCTCTCTTGGTGGGGTCACCGCTGCCCCCTATTACTACAGGCCTGCCGATTAATTCAGGGCATCTCTTCTGCTCCACTGCTGCAAAAAAGGCATCCATGTCGATGTGAAGGATGCGTCTCAAGGCTTATTGCCTGAAGTCGGCTCCGGAGGGAAGACCCGGCTGTAGAGAGACTCAAAGCCGTCCTTTCCTGTTGCGAGCATCAATGCGAGGGGCATCGATTCTTTACCCAGTTTAACCATCTCTGCCGCCGTCTTTCTTATGTCCCACTGGGCATGCGTATCTGCCCGGAGGCGGGCGATGTGGTAGAGTTCCCTTACATTAATCTTCATGGAGACGCGCCTGCGATGGGCGTTGGTGAGGATATAGCCCGCAGCAGGCGGAAAGAGCCCTTTTATCCGGTCATATACGTCTTCGCTTCGGGCGACGATCTCCATGAGGGCATCGTACATGCCGATTTCCGACACGGCGGGTGGAATCGTTACGCCGAGGGCGGGATCATAACCCTGACAGGTTAGGGTCGCCATGCGGTGGCGCTTCATCTGGGCGAAGCAGCTTGCGCTGATGAGCAGCTCAAAATGGAGTTCCGCATTTTCGAATTCACGGAGTACCGGATCGTAGGACCTGGCGTGCCTTAAAGCTGCCTTCATGAGAGATTCTTTTTCGCGCCTGTCCAGGGAAGAGACCACTTGTATGCAGCGCGACATCGGCAAGTCCGACGATGAGTGTATCAGCGAGGCCATGATTCTGTCATCTCCACCGGGGGTGGCATAGATGAGAGAAACATATTCTCCTTTTATCTCCGCCGGCGCAGCTGCGGCCTTAAGTTTCTCTTGCCTCATTAGTGCCGAGACCTCGTCCCTTATCTGCCGCCTCGTCAGACGGTCATAGTCCGTGGCTTCCGTGTAGCGGATCAGAGAAGGGGTGGTGTCTTTCGTTGCCTCATAGAGCTTGAGACTATACTCCTTTGCCTCAGCAAGCGGGTGGGCGGCAAGGCGGCGGAGCATGAGTTCGAGATTCCTCGCATTGATGGTCATTCCTAGCTGAGTCTCCGTGGCAAGGGAAATGGCGTAGCGGGCGTCTTCCTTGGCCCAGCCTTCGAGCAGGGAGTGATTGGCAGGGTCCGCTGCGAGGTCCTTGTGTTTTTCAAAGACGTGGGGCTTCAATTTCTCAAAGAGTTTGTGATACAACCTGTTCTGTCTGCCGATGACGTCCACAAAAGGCACTTCCACGGGGGTCCCGCGGATCTCTTCGGGGATGACGAAGTCATCTTTCAGCCTCACGTAGCGCTGCGATTTTTCCGTATAAGAACACAGGCGAAATTTTTCGATTTCCTCCACCAGCAGCCGGGAAACGCCGAGAACATCGATGTTGAAGACGGCATGCTCGGCAACCGAGCTGTGCCCCATCTCAAAGACGATGTTCCGGTTGGACTGCCTCGCCTTTTCCACCTCCTGCCTGGAGACAGCGCGCAATTCGTCAACCGGCCTGGGACTGCGGCTGATGCGGGCGTAGGCGGCGGAGATCGTCTCCGGCGTGAGATCCTGCACCTCAGGACGCAGCTTTTGAAAATCCCGGATTGTTTCGAAATCCAGATTGTAGCCGGCGAGGATAATTTTCATGAGGTTGAAATCCCTACAATTTTACGAGTTCAACGTGGGACAGCGTCCGCCCGAGGAACCCTTCGCCGATCGTCTGGAAGTGATAGGGCACATCGGTGACAAAGAACCGGTATTTCGGCTGCGTGCGCTGATGATTTCCAAGGCGCCTGTCGGCGAGGAGATGCGCCGTTATATCCGCCATGGCTTCAGCGGAGTCCACGAGGCGAATATCAGGCCCTGTGATCTCCTGCAGAAGAGGCTTGATCAATGGATAGTGGGTGCACCCGAGGACAAGGGTATCGATATGCTCCGCCAAAACCGGCCGCAGGTACTCCTGGGCGGTAAGCCGGGTGACGGGGTGATTCCACCATCCCTCTTCGACCAGTGGTACAAAGAGGGGACAGGCCTGGGAGAAGACGCGGATGCCCGGGTCATGCTGATGAATGGCGCGGGCATAAGCATTGCTGTTTATCGTTGCCGGCGTGCCGATGACACCGATGCACTTGCTCTCCGTTTCGGCTGCCGCCCTGCGGGCTCCTGCATCGATGACGTCGAGGACTGAAACGGGAGAGATGTCTTTGACTGCCTGATAGGCGACTGCGGCCATGGTGTTGCAGGCGACAATGAGCAGTTTCACGTCCTTTTGCAGCAGGAAATTTGTGATCTCCGTTGCGTACTGCGTGATCGTTTCCGGAGATTTCACGCCGTACGGCACCCGCGCGGTGTCACCGAAATAGACAATGTTCTCGAAGGGCAGGCGTTCCATGAGGGCGCGAACGACCGTCAACCCCCCGATACCGGAATCAAACACTCCGATGGGATGGCTTGATATTGACTGCATGAGAAATCCTTTTTTCTTTGAAACGGTTTTCTATTTAACACAGCCTCCGGGAAAATCAAAGTCAAGAATTGTGTGCTCTGAAGAAGCTTTCTGTTGAAATTATCGAATAAATAGGATATTTTTTTAGAGACCATTTCGCTGGGCAAATAAATTCTCTCTTAGAACGGGATTGGCATGCGTGCTTCAAGAGTCCAGAACATACTTTTTTTCACGATAATGATCGTTGTCTTCCTTCTGTTTCTCTATCTGCTTGCGCCTTTCTTTTTTCCTATTTTCTGGGCGGCTGTCATTTCCAGTATCTTCAGTCCTCTTTACAAATATCTCAACAGGAAATTGCATAATCCCAGTGCGGCTGCTACCATTATTTTTCTGGTGGTCGCTGTAATCATCATACTGCCGGGGGGCATCATCGGCAGTGTCTTGCTTGGAGAGTCCATGCGCATGTATGAATCTCTCGATGCGGATGGCGGCAATATAGAAAATGTTGTAAAAGGTATTGCGGGTGTAGTAAAGAATAACGACTATATGGCCCGATTGCATGTAGATGAACAATTCTTGACCGAAAAGTTTTCTGAAGTCGCAAGAACCATTTCCAACTACATCTTCATCAACCTTAAGGACCTCACGCAGAACACATTTGTTTTTATCGTCCAATTCTCTGTCATGCTCTATACGTTGTTTTACTTTATTCGCGACGGCAATAAGCTTCTGGGAAAAGTTGTGCGTGTGTTTTCTCTGGGGCAGGGAAGAGAAAAAGTTCTCTACGAACGCTTTGTGAAGACGGCACGAGCCACGTTGAAGGTGACATTGATTATCGGAGGTATTCAGGGAATACTGGGAGGGCTGCTTTTCTGGTTCACCGGCATTCAAGGACCACTGATGTGGGGGGCCATTATGATATTTACGGCTATTGTGCCGGTTGTCGGTTGTTCCATCATCTGGGCGCCCGCCGGTTTGATAATGCTGATCACGGGACATTTTTTGAAAGGCGTGATCATTCTCGCTTTCGGCGTTTTTGTGATCAGCATGGTCGACCATTTCCTTCGTCCCATACTGATCGGGAGAGACGTGCAGATGCATCCTCTGATGGTTTTCTTATCTACCTTGGGAGGGTTATCGTTGTTTGGATTTTCCGGCTTCATAATCGGCCCTATCATCGCTTCCCTGCTCCTCGCCATCTGGGCGATGTACGAAGAATTCTACTGCAATACATTGTCAAGCGAATAGGGAGTCAGTTTATCTTTTGCTCTATCGACCGAATCTTGAACACAATCCCTGCAAAATTACCGGATGATGTGGGTGGCGACATGGATAGCGGCGGAGATCAAAGCTGCCGCGGGAATCGTCAGAACCCAGGCCCAGACTATGTTTCCGGCCACCCCCCAGCGGACGGCGGTAAGCCTCCTCGTTGAGCCCACCCCCACGATGGCGCCTGTAACTGTGTGGGTTGTACTTACAGGGATGCCGGCGATGGATGCACCTATAATGGAAATGGCCGCTGCCATTTCTACACAGAAACCCCCTGTGGGTTGAAGTTTTGTTATCTTAGTGCCCATTGTCTTGACGATGCGCCATCCCCCGGACATGATTCCCAGGGATATGACAAGATAACATGCAATTACGACCCACATGGGAACGAAAAAGGTCGGACCGAGCATCCCGTGGCTAAAAAGAATCATGGCTATTACGCCCATCGTTTTTTGTGCGTCGTTGGATCCATGCCCCATACAATAGATAGCTGACGAAACTAATTGTAACCTTCGGTAAAGCCTGTTCGTCCTTTGCATGGGGAGAGATTGGCTTAAATTCAATACGAGAATCATCATAAATAGGCCAAGCGCCATCCCGATAGCGGGAGATAAAACGATAAAGACAGCTGTTTTTATGATACCATTCCAGACAAGAACCTTGATCCCTCCTTCCATGACGCCGGCGCCGATGAGACCTCCGATGAGGGCGTGTGAGGAACTGCTCGGGAGACCGAAATACCAGGTAATGATATTCCAGGTTATAGCACCGCCCAGTGCGGCAAGGACGATAGAATCGTTTACAACGGCGGGATTGACGATGCCGGTACCTATGGTATTGGCTACATGGACTCCAACGAAGAAAACGGCGGCAAACTCGAAGAAGGCCGCCCAAATGACGGCATACTTAGGGGGGAGGACCCTGGTCGATACAATGGTTGAAATAGCATTAGCAGAGTCATGGAAGCCGTTAAGAAAATCAAATGCTAAGGCTACGATGATAAGAAATATGACAAACCCCAGAGAATCAGGCATGCTTCAGGACGATACCTTCTATTATATTTGAGACGTCCTCACACACATCAAGGGCTTCTTCGATACGTTCGAAGATTTCCTTCCATTTGATCAATTCGATGGCGTCTTTTTCATTCTCAAAGAGATCAACCATTGCCGTTCTCAGAACAATATCGCCTTCGTTTTCGAGGGTGTTTATCTCCACGCACGCATCGATAATCATCTTTGAATTCTTCATGTCTCTCATGGCGTAGACGATGAGTTTGACTTTGCTGATGGCTTCATTGAGAATCTTTGCCTGATCGATAATCACCTTCGTCGGCTTCTTCACCTTATAAAGGCTCATCCTGGCCGCTGACGCCTCGATCATATCCAGGATACTATCCATCTTATTTACCAGAGCATAGATGTCCTCTCTGTCCAAGGGAGTCAGGAACGACTTGTGCATCTTTTCATATGTTCTATGAGTGATTACATCCGCCTCATGCTCGAGCTCTTTGAGTTTGGTTATCTTGGGAAGGGGATATTCATACGTTTCGACCATAGAAAGAAAGACCTTCCCCCCTTCTTCGATTTTATTGATGAGTTCCTCGAAGAGATCGTAAAATTTTTCTTGTTTGGGAATAAACCGCATCTTTCCTCCGCAGCGATTAGAGCGTGCCTCTGTATGTTATTTTTCTATCCCTTAACAAACAGGACCGGAACGGTTTGCCATTTATTAATGGGAAGATTATGAGCGAATGCTATCTACAGGATTAACGTTAAAAAAGCAACTGTTTTCGGCCGTTAATGCGAGGGCAGATGGCGGTGATAAGTTTCTGGAAGGATTGCCTTTGATTATAGTATCTTATTGTGTCTTGGCGAAAAAAAATCAGGCAGGTTTTGCATCCCGAATAATCCGTTCAATTGCCTGAATGAAGGTTAAACCCGAGCGCTCGAGGGCAGCATAAAATCCTCCGTCCGGAGAAAGGCATGGATTTGTATTTACTTCCAGGACCCACGGCTTTCCCGCGCTGTCGATACGGAAATCCACCCTCGCGTATCCCCGCAGGTCAAACACCTGCCAGCACCGAAGGGCTAAATCCTTCAAGCGGAGAAGCAAAGGCGCATCCTCATCGGAAAAATCGAAACTCCGTGGCGTATGATGATATTCAAAGGAGTCTTCGACCCACTTCGAAAGGTAGTCGACCACCCTGGCCTTGCCCTGAGGGAAATCGTCAAAGCGAATCTCAGCCGGGGGAAGTACTTGCGGCCCGCCATCTCCTGCGAGGAGGGAGAGATTAAATTCCCTTCCCTCAATGAACGCCTCCGCAAAACATGCCATGCCGATATGCTTCTGCCTGGATGCAATTGCCTCGCGGAGCTGATTATGATCGCTTGCGTGGATGATGGAATCACTCCCGAGCCAGGTCGAGGCGTGCTCCCAGACAGCCTTGACTATATATGTCCCTTCGGCAAAATGTCCGCCGTCATTCTCATGGGGCATGAACAAAGGTGGCGTGGCGATGCCCGCTGCATTCAAGACCTTTTTGGCGAGAACCTTGTTGGACGTAAGAAACATCGCCTCCGTCGTGGCGCCTGTGTAAGGGATTCTTAAGAAGTCCAATACTGATGGAGCTATGTGGATCAGGCTCCCCTGTCCTGCCATTGTCTCCACAATATTGAAAACGAAAGCAGGCTGCAGGTCGCGCAGCATGTCGATTATGCGGGCGCAATTCAGCGAAAAGGGCAGGGTAGTGGGTTCGTATCCCAGTTCCGCAAGGGCGGACGACACGACCGCGGCCTGGACGAGGGCGTCCTTTTCATCCATGCCGGCATCTTCCGGCACATCGCTGTGCAGCACGACTGCTTTCATTGAATGTGTGTCAGCGTGGTGACTCATCGCCGTTGCGACAGGTGAGACAGGTCTGGTAATACCGTGACAGGGCGGGTTCAGGGGTTGGGCAAACAGTATCAGTATCCTGGATGCGTTTTCGCGCCGATTCCATGATCATGGTGATGAGCTCATGGTAGGTAATGCCGGCAAGCTTGCAGATTATAGGGAGGTCCGAATGGTCCGGATGCAGGCCGGCTAACGGGTTAATTTCCAGGAAATGCGGCAACCCCTTTTTGTCGGCGCGGAGGTCGACCCTGCCGGCGTCTTTGCAGCCGAGTCCCCGCCATGCGGCAAGGGCTGTTTCCTGCACTGCCTGGGCCATGGAGTCATCGGCCAACCGGTATTCCACAAGCTCCTCACAGTTCTCTTTGTTTATGTAGGAATAGACCCCTTTTTCCGCATCGTCTTTTAGGTGGACTTCCATGACCCCGAGCGCGACGGCGTCTTTTCCCGTTCCGACTATGCCGACAGTAAACTCCCGGCCGGGAAGAAAGCGCTCGACAAGAACGGGTTGCCGGAACGTGGTTAACAAAGACCGGCATACGAGGGAGAGCTGCTTGCGGGAAGTTATCTTTGACTGGGCGTTGATGCCCTTGCTGGTCCCTTCGGCCACGGGCTTCGCAAAAAGCGGAAACGGAAGCGCGACATTGTTGATGTCATTCTCTTCGTGCACGACCACAAAATCCGGCGTCGGGATGCCGAGGTCGCGTATGACATGCTTGGTCATGCCCTTATGGAGGGTGAGCGAGAGGATGAGAGGGTCGGAAAAGGTGTAAGGGATGTTGTAGACGTCAAGGATGGCCGGCACCTGGGCTTCTCTCGCAAGTCCCTCGATGCCTTCCGCGATGTTAAAGACTATGTCCCATCTGTCACCACATGCCAGCCTTTTGACAAGGGACTTGATATTGCCTATGCGATCGGTGGTATAACCTAAATCCTGCAGCGTCCGTTCAATTGCATCTATCGTATCAGCCCGGTCAAACTCTGCAGCCTCTTCTTCATTTAATCCCTCCGCGATATAATCATCGCGGAGGTCGTATGTAATTCCCGTCCTCAAATAAGATACCTCAGGGATTGTCCGTTTGCGACAGCTGGCAATCCGGATAACGATAGATGTTTCCTTCGTAGTTTCGGAGCATCAGATCATTACCGTCCCGTCCCACGGCATAGTCTGGTATCAGCGGGATCTTGCCGCCGCCGCCGGGGGCGTCGATAACGTAAGTCGGTACTGCATAGCCCGTCGTATGCCCGCGCAGACCTTCGATGATGTCGAGTCCAGCCTTTACGGGAGTGCGAAAATGCGATGACCCGGGGATCGGGTCACACTGATAGAGATAGTAAGGTTTGACCCGTATCTTAAGCAGGCCGAGAACAAGCCGCTTCATCGTTTCTACATCGTCGTTTATTTTACTGAGCAGGACCGTCTGGCTGCCGAGCGGTATGCCCGCGTTGGCGAGGCGGGTGCATGCCTGACTCATCTCAGGCGTCAACTCGTCAGGGTGGTTCACGTGGATGCTCATCCAGAGAGGGTGAAAACGCTTCAGCATGTAAGTCAGCTTCGGGGTTATTCTCTGCGGCAGCACCACGGGCATCTTGGTGCCGATACGCAGGATCTCTACGTGGGCAATCTTTCTCAGCCGGCCGAGAAGCCATTCCAGTTTCTCGTCGGAAAGAGTCAGCGGGTCCCCGCCGGACAAGAGCACGTCGCGAATCTGAGTATTCGCTTCTATGTATTCAATGGCGCCTTCCCACGCATCAGTGCTTGAAATCGCCCTGCCGTGGCTTCCGACCATGCGTGAGCGCGTGCAATACCGGCAGTATGCCGAACAGGTGTCTGTAACAAGGAACAGGACGCGATCCGGATAACGGTGTACGATTCCCGGGACAGGGCTGTCGTGCTCCTCTCCCAACGGATCATCTGCTTCGACCGCACTACGGTGCTGTTCACCGGTCACAGGCACCACCATCCGTCGCAGCGGCTGGGCTGAATCGAATTCGTCAAGAAGACTTGCGTAGTAAGGTGTGATGGCGACCGGTATCGAGCCTTCATGAGGGCTCATGGCATTCCGCTCGTCCTCCGACAGCCAGATGAACTGCGAAAGCGCATCGACATCCTTTATGCGGTTGACGTATTGCCAGTACCAGTTGCTCCATTCGAGGGATGTTACTTCAGGATAGAAACGCTTGCGAAAAGCCCGTGTACGGGGGCTTTCCTTAAAACGAAAGACATATTGGACGCCCTTTGTCTTAATGACCGAAGGGTTAAGGAGAGTATTATATGCTGTTAATATGTCGTCTGTGTAATTTTCAATACCAACAAGACCTGTTGAACTACCCGGAGGTTCAGCCTCCTCCGTAAAAAGGGTCTCGTTTTCCATTCTGTTATCCTCCTCCGTATCCAGGGATGATAAAAAAAATTCCCCCTTCTTTTTTTCTGTAATATATTTTTTTCTGTACGCTGTTTAGAAATGCTTGTCAATATTTTTTTCAATTTTTCTGAAAAAAAATTTATTTTCCTTGAAAGAAAAAAAATCAAACCGTAGAATGCAGAAAACATTTTTCGACAGGAGCATATGCCAGAACTTCCCGAAGTAGAAACTCTGTGCCGGCAATTGAGACGGGTGATTGCAAATAGAGAGATCCTCAGTGTGGAGATTCTTGATCCAAGGCTGGGAGCAGTGGAGGGGCTTACGGGAAGGAAGATCACCGCCGTTACCCGTCAGGGCAAGGCCGTGGAGATGAAGCTTGATAACGATGCGCGTCTCCTTCTTCATCTCCGCATGACGGGCAAGATGCAGTGGCAGCGCGCATATCAGGCGGTGCCACCTCACACCCGTTTCATAATCGCATTTTCTCACGGCAGGCTTCTTTGCATCGACACCCGGCGTTTTGCGACGCTTGCCATCAAGGCGGACGGAAGCTCTCAAGCCTTCGTCAAAGAGCCTTTGCTTGATTTCCGGACCGAAGAACTGTACAAGATCGCGCGCGTGAAAAAACTTCCCGTGAAATCATTCTTGCTGGATCAGCGATGGATTGCCGGTATCGGGAACATATACGCCTGTGAGATTCTCCATGAGGTGTCCATCAATCCCTGGCGGCCCGTATGCGGAGTGTCCCTGCGGGAATGGAGAAAGATTGAGAGGGCGACGAAAGTGATCCTCGAGAAAGCCATCACCTGCCGGGGCACAACCGTATCGGACTGGCGCGATCTCTTCGGCCGAAAAGGTCAGTATCAGCATGAATTGAAAGTTTATGGCCGTGAGGGACTTCCCTGCCTCCGCTGTCGCGGCCATATTCAGCGTTTGCGCCTGAGCGGCAGGGGGACATATTTCTGCCCCTCCTGCCAGAAAAAATAATGATCTGATAACCTGAACGAGATAATCTCCGGGAAGAAACCTGCGGCGGAAGAATCTGATGTTTCCGAAGAAGGCCCGATGGTGAACGGCGAGGGCGCGGCTCGATCAGGTTTCAATGACCGCTCATAGCAGTCAACAAACCCTCAGCCGCGAGATATCCGTCTACCGCTTGGCCGTGAGCGTCGCACGCAGCATCCCCAGACCATTTCTGATTTCAAACGTGCCTACGTACTTGCGGATGTCATCGCTCGCGTACTTGATAATGCAGGTCGGAGTTGATTTCGCCTGATATGTATTTATGATCTTGTTGAGCGCCGGATACACAGGCGACAGGTCGTAAACCGCGATGAGAACGCCCTCCGCCTTCAGAGCCTTCTTGAGGTCATCGTCAGTCTGGGCGGCATGATTTCTTGCCAGGGAGAAGAGTACCTGCCGCGCGTGGAGGACATTCTCGTAACCTTTTGCCGCCTTCGCTGCGTACAGATAATACTGGGCATAGAGACGGGTTTCCTTATGGAGGGGAAGATCGACGAAGGTCACCTTCACGCCTCCTCCGGACAGGAATTCTTGTACCGCGGGATCAAGCTCAGACTCCATAGACTGGCAAGGCGGGCAGAAGTAATCCGTGAAGATGATCAACTCGTACTTGCCGGAGCCGTAAGAAGGGACAAGCGATCTTTCTGCACCATACGCGGGCGTTGCGGAGCCGGAAAATGTGATGGCCACGAAACTATACCCGATGATAGCGAAAGCGAGAAGGGGTAGAGGCCTCTTTGCGGCAGGAGGAAGCTCCACAGCGCCGAGGCCATAGACGATCCGGTTTAACCAGCCTCTCTCCGGCGTCGGCTGTTTTTCGTGGTTCAGAATAAACGCCATGATAATCATGGAAGCAAAGGCCAGGCAGTAAGGGCAAAACACATCCTCCCGGAACTGAAAGGCGATGAGATACGCCTCCACGCCAATCCCCGCTGCGAGGAGGGCGCGGACGTAAGGCACTTTTCTTAAGGCGGCAAAGATGATGATCATGAGCATATACACGATACCTACGTGTGCGAGGTCAATCCCGAAGATGTCCCCCTGCAGGTAAGAGCAGACGGTTTCGCATGTCTTGTAGTAAAACATGATTCCAATACCTGCTGCCGCAAGTATTATCGTAATGATACATCTGCGCGCTCTTATTTTTTCCACTTTATTTATTCGAATGAAATCGAGTTACAGTCCATCATGCGATAATAATTGTTCATGAACTCTATCAATTTCACCTCGCGCAATCAAGTTATGAATTCGGTAGCGAGCGCATTCCCCGTAGCTTGCTGCGGGGTAAGCGAGCGAATGCCGAACGGTACTATTCCTTGAGAATCGAAGAATATCCGCAGCTTGCTGCGGAGAGCTTCAATTATGACGCAGCCAAAAATTCGTATTTAATCCTTCTCAATCCCCGCTTTTCTTATCCACCCCGAGACCTCCCTGTCTTCCGGTATGGAGATGTCGAGCGGCATCAATGTCCACTGAAAGCGGTTATTCCGGGGAGGAAGCTCTTTGGAAGTCCTCGGCCCGTCCCCTGAAGAAGCCTGCCGCCTTGCCTGCTCCTCCGTCATTTCGTACTTGAAAGGTGAAGAGGCATTAACATAGTCGAGTTGCAGCCTGCCCGCATACATACCATACCTGTAGGATTCGAGAATGGGTGTCTGTCCTTCCCAAAGGGGTGACTGGACGTGCCTGCCGTCGCGTCCACCGAGGACAAAATGAATCCCCGGTGTTGCCTTGATGACTTCCTGCTGACTGTCCGACGGGAGATCCGAGAGAAGTATAATTACATCCGCCTTGCCGCGAAGCATACCGATCACTTCCCGCGCCGTCCTGACGGGATCTTTCACCAGGAATTGTTTTCCCGCTTCCTTATATATATCCGTCCTGATGTTTGGAGAAAGAAGGCCGAAAAAGGCGACGCGGATAGCGCCGACCTTTCTTATGATGTATGGCTTGAAGATCGAAGTCTTCGTCGCAGGATCGACGAGGTTGGCAGAGACAAGGGGGAATCCGCGGGATGCCTCCTTGCGCAGGAATGCCAATCCCGGAAGCAAATCCAGGGCGCCCACATTTATTGCCGCCGCACCCATGCGCATGTATGCGCGGCTGATCAGCCTTGCCCTCATGAGGGACTGGTTCCGATTGGCGTCCGTCCATGCGCCGGTCACGAGGTTGCCGGAATCGACGACCAACAGCGACCTGTCTTCGCTCTTTAGCTTCTCCACGAGGGATGCCCGCCGGGCGAGGCCGCCCAGCACCTTCTCGCCTCAGGCAGGGCAGGGAAAGAGGTGGCCTTGTACATTGCTGCTTTGAATCACCGTAATGTGTACTTCATCTGCAAATGCATCCGTAAAAGGGAAGGCAAGGACGGCCCAGAGGAAAAACGCAGACACGATCACGAATCTTCGCGCATGACTGAAATAGGGCATTCACTCTCCTTCTTCAGGATGTGTGTGAGGGACATTTACCGGGCAGGAGAGGATTCCTGTCACCGGACATGATGTCGCCTCAAATTGCAAAACGGGATGATCGATGGCAAAATGGCAAAGAAGTTCATGTCGTATCTTTGCTGCAATGTCATCGACCTTGCTCAACATCTGATCCTCGACGACAACGTGGGCGCTGAGGGCAACGCCTTCGGTTGCAATATTCCATACGTGGAGATGGTGAATCTTCTCCACGCCGGGCATAGCTTCTATCTCCTTTTGTATGGCATGAAGATCGATGCCGACAGGTGTGGCATTCATGAGGATTTCGAAGGCGTCTTTCAGAATGTCCCACCCGCTGTACATAATCAGGATCACAATGACCCAGGATACGACGGGATCGAGCCAGTACCAGGGCCTGAATATCCATATGATACCCAGAAAAACCACCCCGAGGGAGGTTATGGCATCGGTCAGCATGTGCAGGAAGGCGCTTCGTATATTAAGGTTGTCGTGGGCTTCCGGCCGCAGCATCAACGTCGATAACATGTTTGCGAGGAATGCTATGGAGGCGATGAGAATAACAATATTGCCCTGTATGGGCTGGGGATTCTGGAGGCGGTGCCATCCTTCAATAGTAATAATGAGGCCGGCACCAAAGAGCACGGCCACGTTAAACACGGCCGCGAAGACCTCCATGCGTTTGAAGCCGAACGTATGTTTCAGCGTGGGTTCACGCCGTCCGATACGCAGGGCCGAATAGCTGATCAACACGGACGTAAAATCACTCAAGTTGTGGAGAGCATCGCTGATGAGCGCCATGCTTCCCGATACGATGCCGCCGTAGAGCTGAACGGCGGGGATAATCAGGTTCATGGCCATGGTCGCTATGAGCCGCTTGCTCAGATCCACGGATTTGAAATAATGCCCGGTATGTTTTTCCATTTTGTCAGCAAATAAATTCTATAACGGCTCTGCCCCTGTTATCTCTTATCATTTCTTCACACCGTATAAATAATGCTAACCGATATTGTAGTGCCTGTACAAGGAATTTATGATAGATTTCATAATTGTCAAGCAGAAAGGGCGATATCTTTTGTCTTCGCACGGGTACCCCTTTATCCATTGACGTAGCAGAAAAAAATCTTATAATAATAAGGAAGGCGTGAACGTCAGACAGAGATCAATGGCGTCAAAGGCCGGACATGGGAGATATCCGTAAGGACGAGACGATGAAGAAAAAGATATTATGCCTCTTGGTTTCGCTGGCATTTCTCTTTTCCTATTTCGGTCTCGACGAGTCGGGTGCACAAGTCAAAGGAGGTAAGGATATGCAAATCAAAAGCTCAGCCTTCAAGAGTGGCGCGAGAATACCGGCAAAGTACACCTGTGACGGTGTGGACGTTTCACCCCCTCTCACGTGGGGTAAATTGCCTGCCGGCACGCAATATCTGGCACTCATCTGCGATGATCCCGATGCCCCCACGGGCACATGGGTTCACTGGGTAATCTATGACATACCCGCGAACGTCACAAGCATGCCGGAGAAATTGCCGCCGCTGAAAGAGGTTGCCAACGGCGCAAAGCAGGGCATGAATGATTTCCGCTCCATCGGCTACGGAGGACCCTGCCCCCCGTCCGGCGAGCACCGCTACTTCTTTAAACTCTACGCCCTCGATGGTCCGACGGGGCTGAAGCCCGGTGCAAATAAGGCGCAGCTCCTGGCAGCCATGAAAGGACACATTCTCGCGGAAGCGGAGTTGATGGGGAAATATAAGAGGTAGCAGAAAAATAAATGCGCGAGCCGTCCTATCTCAGACTTTACAGGGAGGGAAAGCTTCAGGACCGCATCGATCGCGCGGTGGAGATGACAAGAGACTGCTCACTCTGTCCCCGGGAATGCCATATAGACAGGCTCTCCCGAGAGCTTGGGTTTTGCCGCACGGGGGAAAAGGCGAAAGTGGCAAGCCTGCACGCCCACTTCGGAGAAGAGTCCCCCCTGGTGGGTAGGGGCGGTTCAGGCACCATCTTTTTCATGTCCTGCAACCTCCTTTGTTACTTCTGCCAGAACTATGACATCAGCCACGATGCAGGAGGAGGCGAAGTCGGGCCGGAAGAATTGGCCGACATGATGCTGAGTCTCCAGAAGCGGGGATGCCACAATATCAACTTCGTGACGCCGTCCCATGTAGTTCCCCAAATCCTTCAAGCACTGTTCTCAGCCGTCGAACGCGGTCTTAATGTGCCCCTAGTCTACAACACAGGCGGATACGATAAGGTTGAGACATTAGAGATTCTGGAAGACGTCTTTGACATCTATATGCCTGACTTCAAGTTCTGGGAAGCAAGGTGGTCGGAAAAATTCTGCAAGGCCCCCGATTACAGGAAAATTGCCGCAGCGGCCATAAAAGAGATGCACCGCCAGGTGGGCGACCTGGCGATAGATGCCGCGGGTATTGCAGAAAAAGGGTTGCTGGTGCGCCACCTGGTCATGCCTAACGACGTTTCCAATACGAAGGAGGTCATGACGTTTCTCGCCGATAAAATTTCGGAAGACACTTATGTAAACGTGATGGATCAGTACCACCCCTGCGGGAAGGCGACGTTGGACCCCGCCATCAATCGCCGTCTTACCAGGAAGGAGTATGTTGAAGCGATCCGCCTCACCAGGGAAGCGGGCCTTCACAGGCTGGATTCCCGGCGCTGAAGAACAATCCCGAGAGCCCATTTGAGAAAATCCCGAGTGGCGCGCGAGGCCGCATCATGAAAGTCAGCTTTTCTTATTCTGCAGATAGTCTCTCATTCCCTTGATGCTGTTGACGGAAAAAATCTTCTCACGGGACTGTATATCTTTAGGAAGGGAGCCATAGGTGGATAGCCCCCTGTCATTTTTCAGCAGTTCCGCGTAAACGCTTTCATCAAAGGGCTCGCTTCCCATCCGATGGTGTTTCTCCACTGTAGCGAGCCAGTTATCCAACTGGTTTTTCGCCGTATCAAATACATTTTTTACGTCCTGCCTGTAACCGTAATGTCCGAAACATACATGAGAGACATTGAGCGCGGCCGCTTTTTCCAGTGAATTGCGGTAGGTCTCATAGCTGAAGGGAGGCGGTGTCGCGATGCGGAGATACAGCCCCTCGTTCAGAGGATAGTTTATTCCCGCAGCTTCTCCGAGAAACAGGAGATTCCCGATCTGATAGCAGAGGTGGCTCGGCGCATGGCCTGGGGTTTCGAAGACGTTGATCGTAATGCCGCCTGCCTCGACCGGATTCTTGTAGCTGATATTTTTTTCGGGAATCGCCGCAATTTCGCCGTACACGTCCGCGACCTTTCCGAGGAAGCTGCGGGAGCCTTCCCAGAGCTTTGCAGGATCAATCATGTGGCGAATCCCTTTGGGATGGCAGATGACCATTGCATCCGGATAATGATCTATCAGGAGCCCCGCGCCTCCTGCATGGTCGATGTGTATGTGCGTAAGGAGGATATAATCGAGCTTCTTTATGTCGAGATCCTTTAAAGCCTTTACGAGAACGGGAATGGTGGAGCGGGGACCCGGATCGACGACGAGGGTCAGGCCGTCCCGCCTGTATACCCAGCTGTTGAGGAAATTGTAGAATCCCTCCAACGGCTGGTCCAGGTCCACGATGTAGAGATCTTTCATGGGTTCATGTGTTGCCATCTCCCGCCTCCTTATCTCCTTATATATATAGATATCAGTGTGTATCTTATCCTGCAGTATTTTCCAATAATACTATCTTTACCCCGTATTTTCTAAAGATTTTTTAGTATTGCTTTTTTTGAGATTTGGAATAAGAATGCGTTTACACACACAGTGCTCCAATCAAATACAATGTCAGGGAATTGTGACCTTGATATATCTAATCTTTTACACCTCTAAAGCTATTTTTTCGGAAACGATGAAGTAGATCCTGCTGTCGGCAAGAGCCGACTGATGCGTGATTAGCGAAATTCTTTCTACAAAATATCAGAACCTGTAACTAATGAAACTGTTTCGAAGTGACGGCAGAAAGATAATTGGTGTCAAGACATGACACGATTAGACCTAATAAATGGGCACTGTATCCTGGCAATGGGGTCGGACCAAGTTAAGTATTTGGTATCATGAAGAAACGCATCAATAAATGATCTGATATTGGCTTTGAACAGCCAATTTTGACCCTGAAAATGTACTTCTAAAAGTTGCACCTATGCCAAGGGCGAATAGACATTATTTTCCCGGATATGTTTGGCACATCACGCACCGATGTCATCGGAAGGAGTTTCTTCTGAAATTCTCACAAGACAGGAAGAGGTATCTACAATGGCTCTTCGAGGCAAGGAAACGATATGGCCTTTCTGTATTGAATTACATCATAACCTCAAACCACATCCACCTCATGGTGGTTGATACGGGAAAGAATGTTATTCCCAAGAGCATGCAGTTGGTAGCTGGAAGAACAGGACAGGAATACAATCAGAGAAAGAATCGTAAAGGTGCGTTTTGGGAAGATCGCTATCACGCGACGATTGTACAGACTAACAGGCATCTCATGAGTTGCATGGTCTATATTGATCTGAATATGGTTCGTGCCGGAGTTGTTGCAGAGCCATTGGAATGGAATGAATGCGGCTATAACGAAATCCTTCATGACCCCGGAAGGTACAGGCTTATAGACCGCAAGACACTGAAAAGTACTCTGGGTTTTACAGATGAGGAAGTCCTGATTGACGCCTATCTGCAGGCTATATCTGATGCTATGCAGAATAGTCCTCAAATTAGACAGCCGATGTGGACCGAGAGCATAGCAGTGGGAGACGAGGCATATGTGGCTGAAACGAAGAGAAAGCTCTCTTCGATGGCCATTGGAAGAAAGATCATCCCCAGCAACGACGCCTATGAACTCCGGGAATCGCAATTGCCTTACTGCGGCCATTTTGACACCCAAAACAATGCTCTAAGGCTGGAAAATACGTTCTTATGGAACACAATTTACGATATTTAAAATACTTAACTTGGTCCGACCCCAAGTACCAAGCGAAATTCTTTTTACAAAACATCAGAACCTATAACTAATAAATCTGTTTTCAATTGACGGCGAGGCAAAAGGGGCACGCGAAAATGGTGGAATGGTAGAATGGTTTCAGAAAGGATGGCAGTGTGATGAAAGGAATATTTTTACTCGCGGCATTACTCTTTTTACCGTCGCTGTGCTTGAGTGATGAATATGTGCTGGTGATGAGCAAAAATGATAACGTTTGTCAGCATATGTTAAACATATACAATGGGGATCTAAAGAAATATGGCCAAGTAAAGTACAAACTTCATAAAGAGTTTAATTGGATAAAATGGACCAAGAAAGAAATAAGATTTAGGCCTGCTGACGCACCGGAACAATGCGAGAATTGCACTATGGTTATAGACGCGAAGATAGCTCGATTTGACATAAACAACGACTCCAAAGATGAGGCGATAGTTTACAGGAAGAGTATGCTTTCCGGTTATAACATTGATGTTTATGACATATTCCAAACAAGTGATTTAAATATGCTTGATAGAGTTGTAGATGGACAGCAGTACTCTTCGAGAAAACTGAAAAGCTTCGATTCAAATGATGGTACGCCGCAAGATGTTTATGCCATTAGCGAAGAGGGCCTTAGAAAACTGCCCGGGGAGATGAGATCTTATATTGCAGCTACAAAAGCAAGAGGCGACAGAAATACACATTTTGTTGGTCGGAATGACAAGATCAAATTTATAAAAGTCAAGAATCGGTTCTACACCTCTTTTGAAGGGCCGAGAGATATTGGCCCTGACGAAAGCTATGAGAAAGTGGAACACTACAGCATTATTGCAGAATGCATGGAAAGCAATGTGCTCAAGAATCAATGTATCTATTTGCTTAAAGAAGATAAGTCAGCCAAAAAGAGGGCAAAATAATGGCGCAATTGAAATTCTGAACTAGTAACGAACCATTTGGGCCATTTGGGGTCGGACCAAGTTAAGCATTTGGTGTCATGAAGAAACGCACCAATAAATGATCTGATATTGGCTTTAAACAGCCCATTTTGATCCTGAAAATGTGCTTTTACAACTCTGGGCGGTGGACTTTGTCGATGGTTTTGGTTTCGCGCTTTTCCATTTGCTTGATCGCGAGTGCCGGGAAACATGCAGGTGGTCGCTTTATAAGCCGGAGTAAATTGTCACCATCAGTTCTTCTTTTCTAAAAGCGTCTCGAGCACGGTGTCTACGGCGAAATATTTTCTGGTCAATACCTTCCCATCCCGATTGATAAGGACCATGGCCGGTATGCCTGTGATATCATAGGCGCCTGCCACACGTCCTTTTTCATCCAAGAGAGTTCTGTAGGGAATCTGATTTTTTGCTGCAAACTGCGACACCTTGTTTTTTGTTTCCTCGATGTCGATACCCACTACATCGAGTCCGCGCTTGCCATAGGTTTCATAAATTTCCTTGTAATGAGGTATCTCCGAACGGCAGGTAGGACACCACGTTGTGAGAAAAATCAGCAGCACCGGTTTGCCCTTTGCGGCGCTGAGTTTGAAGTCCGCGCCTGCCAAGTCTTTAAGGATGAAGTCAGGCGCTGCAGAATCGGAGACATTTCGCCCAGTGGCGGGCTGCTCACTTTCGGAGCACGAGAGCAATGATGTTAATGCTACGACAATCAGTCCTGCGATCAGTAAAAAGAAAAGCCTGCCCCTTATCCCCACAATAGAATTCCTCATATCCAGAGCATTCCCGCCTGGATGATAAAGTACTCTCCCACGGCCAGCAATATCCATCCGCATATGTGGCTTACCCTGGTCATCCACATGCCTGATTTTGGCAGGTTGGCTAAGAGGCCGGCGAAGGTTCCCAGTATTATAAGTAATGTTCCCATTCCAAATGCAAAGATAAAAAAGAGGCTCATTCCGAAGACGATATTCTGGCTCGTGGCTACAAAACTCAAGAGCACCGCGAGCACCGGAGTAGTGCAGGGGCCGACGATCAGTCCCGATAGTGCTCCGACAAGAAAGCTCGCCACAATTCCCTTTTTCTTCGGCTGCGCTTTCGCCAGAAAGTCCGGTATGCGTATGGGCAACACAAAGACATCGAGCATGGACAATCCCATGAGGATACAGATGTTGGCTACGATAAAGTTTATCCAGGGGCTCGCCTGTATCTGCCCGAATAGCTTGCCCGTCAAGGCGGCAATGGCGGCAAGGGCAGTATATGTGACAGACATGCCCAGAACATAGACGATGGAGAGCAAGAATCCCTTCATCTTGGAGCCGCTGCTGTGCGCGCCGATGAAGGCGATGGTGATAGGCGCCATCGGATACACACAGGGGGTGAAACTCATCAAAACGCCTCCCAGATAGGCGGCCGCAAATGCCAGGATAAAAGACCCGTGGAGATAAACGGAGAGTCCCTCAATAAAATTTTCCATTATTTCTTTCCCGTAAACGCCTTGGCAATACGCCTGCTCATCAATTAAACTCCCGTGTAAAAATAAAATAGCATAATAACTATTAAACATCAAACATATACAAACAGCGACCCCCCCTGTCCCCCCGATGTCCCGGGAGCGGCGGTCATCATGGATGACAAGGAGGCGAATGATGGATATAAGCGAATAAAACTGGATAGGTGAATAAGTTACGACTGCGTCTGCTGATGACACTTATTGCTTGCTCTGTTATCACAAAAGGTATATACAGCTAACAACTTATCCGATAGGGATATGAGGAGATTTTGGTGGTATGGCGAAGATGTTGAAGGATGCTTTGAAAACCATAGAGAAATACAAGAATATAACTCCCCACTACGGGGAATTGCTGGATATCCTTGGAGAAATACTAATCCTCAGGGAAGAATACCGGCGTAAGATGAAAAATGTGATCTTTCCAATTGACGAAGGGCTCATGGAAACGAAAATAACCGGCGGCCTCCCGCTGATTGATTTTTCCGCGGGCACGTTCGACCTTACGGAACCGAGGAAGTACTTTACTGCGCTCCTGGAAATTGCGGAAAAGCGCGCGCCCGGTGAAACGAAAGAAGTGCTTCAGATGATTCAGGAGGGAACCTTCAATTTTGACAAAATGATTTCCGATTCCTTCAATTCGCTTCAAGAGGATGAAGAAGTCTCTGAAGATATTGACGACGATGTTATTGATCTCGTCGATCTCTTCCTCGAAGAGAGTCTCAGACCGGCTCTCGAAAAGGTTGTGGAGAAGTACGGAAAAAGCATTGCCAAGGCCGGATGGGACGAGGGCTACTGCCCGATCTGCGGCAAGGAGCCGAAGATTGGAGAGATAAGAGAGGAAGAAGGGAGACGGTTCCTTTTCTGTACACAGTGCGGATTTGAGTGGCGTTTCATGCGCATCAAATGCCCCTTCTGCGGCAATGAGGAGCAGCAGACCTTAGCCTACTTCAGCATCGAGGGAGAGGAAAAATACCGGGTTGATGTCTGCAATGAGTGCAAGCGATATATCAAGACAGTTGATTTCCGAGAAACTGAGGAAGAGGCTGATCTCGATGTTGAGGATATTGCTACGCTGCATCTTGATATGCTTGCCAATGAAGAGGGGTACGATTAGAACCGCAGCGCGTGCGCATGTATGAATGATCGTGACATAAGCAAAGTCATTCGCCGCCTTGAGAAAGAGGTCGCTAAATGGGAACTTCCCATAGTATCGGCGCTGGCCGAGGAGCATCGCGGTCCCTTTCCCATCCTTATATCGACAATCCTGAGTCTAAGGACGAAGGATGAAGTAACCGCGATAGCTGCGGAACGCCTGCTGGCACTGGCCAGGACCCCGGAGGAAATGTTAAAACTCTCCGAAGGGAAAATCATAAAAGCAATTTATCCTGTCGGGTTCTACCGGATAAAGGCCAAAACGATCCTTCACATATCGAAAGACCTTATAGACCGTTTCCATTCACGGGTTCCCGATACAATCGAGCAGTTGCTCACCCTGAAGGGTGTGGGTAGGAAGACGGCTAACCTTGTTGTGGCTCTTGGATATAATAAGGAGGGGTTGTGCGTTGACACGCATGTCCACAGGATATCGAATCGCCTGGGCTACGTGAAAACAAAAACCCCGGACGAAACGGAATATGCCCTGAGAGAAAAGCTCCCATCAAAATACTGGCTTCGGTATAATACTTTGATGGTTGCCTTCGGTAGGCATGTCTGTGTCCCCATCTCCCCGTTCTGCAGCAGATGCCCTGTCTTTGCTTACTGTGACAGGGTCAATGTGCTTAAAAGCAGATAGGGTGAAGAAGAGCCTCCGGGTTGCCTCAGTACATATGTTTCTTTAACAGGTAATTTTCTGGAGCTTGAGTAAGGAGGTATGTCATGGCAGTAAAGGTTGCGATTAATGGTTTCGGCAGGGTTGGACGGAGTCTCGTACGCGCATGCTCGGGTTGTGAGGACATCAATATCGTTGCCGTCAATTCACGGGCCAAACCGGAGATTCTCGTTCATCTCCTCAAATATGATTCAGTTCACGGCAAGTTCAAAGGCGATGTCTCCTTAGACGGCGACGCAATGATGGTAAACGGAAGGCGGATCGCTATAACTACCATCACTTCGAATCTGGCGGACCTGCCCTGGGGGAAGCTGGGTGTCGAGATGGTCCTGGAATCATCGGGTCGATTCCGCAAGAAGGATGAAATGGCGGGTCATATCGCTGCCGGAGCGAAAAAGGTGATCCTTGCAGCCCCCGGAAAAGGTGTTGACGGCACCTTCGTCATGGGTGTCAATGAAGAGCAGTACAATCCGAGTAAACATCATATAGTATCCAATGCATCATGCACTACTAACTGTCTTGCGCCTGTCGCCAAGGTGCTGAACGACGAGTTCAAGATTGTCAAGGGATTTATAACAACGACGCATGCCTATACTATGGACCAAAGGCTTCTCGACGGTTCCCATAACGACCTGCGCCGGGCCAGGGCCGCCGCAGTTTCGATTGTTCCCACGTCAACGGGAGCTGCCCAGGCCGTGGGTCAGGTGATTCCGGACCTGAAGGGCAAGCTCGATGGTGTAGCGCTGCGGGTCCCCGTGTGCAATGTATCAATCGTGGACTTGGTGGTGGAGGTATCGCGCCCTGTTACGGTAAACGAGGTGAATGGGGCGATAAAGACGGCGGCGGAAGGCAAGATGAAGGACATCATGCTCTATTGCGAGGAAGAACTTGTTTCCGTAGATTTTACGAGCAGCCCTTATTCGGCAATCTTTGATGCGCCGCTCACGAATGTAATCGCCGGGACCCTCGTGAAGGTGTTTGCCTGGTATGACAACGAGAGCGGGTACGCATGCAGGATGAGAGACCTTGCCGTCCATATGACCAGAAAAGGTATGGGAGCATAAAATGAGACGACCCATCATTGCCGGCAACTGGAAAATGCACAAGACCGTCCGCGAGTCCGTTGATTTCGCGCGTCAACTGATGATCGCCTACGCCGAGTCACCGGACAGGCGCGTTATCGTCGCCCCGCCCTTTACATCCATTTACACCGTTGCGGCGGTGCTTATGGGGTCGGGGATTCACGTTGCCGCCCAGAACCTCCATGATAAGCAGGGAGGCGCATTTACGGGAGAGATCTCTGCGGGAATGCTCGTAGATGCCGGGTGTGAGTATGTCATCGTGGGTCATTCGGAGCGCCGGACCATCTTTGGCGAGAAGGATGATGTCATCAACAGAAAACTCAAGGCCGCCATCTCTTCCGATTTGAAGCCCATATTCTGCATCGGCGAAACCCTCGAGGAGCGGGAGGCAGGCCGGACTTTTGCCGTTATCGAAAGGCAGATAAAAGAGGGATTGAATAATTTCAATACTGATGATATAAAAACTGTTGTTATTGCCTACGAACCCGTTTGGGCGATCGGCACCGGACGGACGGCGACGCCCGAGCAGGCCCAGGAAGTGCATGCATACATTCGCACTGTCATGGGGAAGATATATGGAGACGATCTTGCAGTATTGCTCCATGTAATTTATGGGGGAAGCGTTAATCCCGGCACAATAGGCGGCCTTATGGCCCAGACGGACATCGACGGCGCTCTGGTAGGCGGTGCAAGCCTCGATGTTGAAAGCTTTATCAAGATCATACAATTTTAAACGGCAGACCCTTTGTCAGCGCCAAGGGCGCGGCCCGCGGCAATCATCTCGCTCGGTCATTCCGAACGAATGTAAGGAATCTTTTTCTTAGGAGATATTTAACGTGCAAATACTAATTACGATCCTGCATGTCGCAGTAAGCATCATCTTAATTCTCGTCGTCCTTCTTCAGGCGGGCAAGGGAGCAAATATGGGGGCGGTCTTTGGCGGCTCAAGCCAGACCGTCTTCGGAAGCAGCGGCCCGGGAAGCTTTTTAGGAAAGATGACAACAGTTGTTGCTACTGTTTTCATGCTTACGTCTCTTGCCCTTTCCTACTCGGCAACTCATAAGACGTCGTCAGTGATGGAAAAGGCACCGCAGGCACAGGAGCAGACGATGCCGGCGCCGGCAGAAAAAGCGCCGTTGCCGCCTGAGCAGAATGCACCGGCAGGGCAGCAGAAATAGAGATACAACACGCGCAAACAAGATATTGCCGAGGTGGTGGAACATGGTAGACACGCTATCTTGAGGGGGTAGTGGACAAAATCCGTCCGGGTTCAAGTCCCGGCCTCGGCACCAAAAAAATCTGAGAATTGTCAGTGATTATGGGGACTTAGAAGTGGTGGCTAAATCCCCATTTTTTATTTGGGTACGATTTGGGACCTTTTTTAAAGATTTTGGAATAAATAAAAAGTCCTTCTCTTCATCATTTTTTGGTGATGAATTATAGACTCTCTCCATAAAAGCACTTCCCTCATCCCTTTCGTAATTGCGGATATGGGAATAGTATTTCTCATGGATCATCTGCAGCGATTCATGACCCATCATTTGTTGAACCCATCCTGGTAATTCCCCTGCATCCAACATCAGAGTCGCAAAGGTATGACGCGTCTGATAAAGAGAACGAGGTTCCAATCCAGTTTTCTCCAGTGCTGGCTTCCAAACATGAAAATTCATTGCAAACGGAAGTAACGGCTGGCGATACTGGTTAAGAAAAACATACCCCACATCAGATTTTCCCATAGTTTGCTTCATTTGATCTCTGAAAGCTTCAACAACCGGAGGGAGCATCTTAATGTCCCTGAAGGATCTCTTTGTTTTTGGACGACCTTCTTCTCCTCTCACTCTGGTCTCCCTCACCTTGATTATGCCCAGTCTAAAATCGACATTCTTCCATTTGAGACCAGCCATTTCACCGAACCTCATTCCGGTGAAAAAGGCGACAATGAAAAAGTTCCTAAATCTAGGACTGACATTCTCAAGGAACAACCTGACCTCGTCCATGGATAGCGGGTAAATATCAGGTTTCTCAATCTTCAGGTTTTTTATTTTGTCCATGGGATTGCGATCAATGATGTCAGAAAGGAACGCCATTTTAATTACGGACCGCATGGGGACCAGGATGTTATTCTTTCTCTTGTTCGTACAGGTGAGACCACTCATAAATTTTCTGATGTCCAAATGGTTTATTTCCCCGATGGGGGTATTCCCAAAATAGGGGAGCACATATCTGTTCATGGTGTAACGGTAGTCCTGAAGTGTCGAACTCTTGATCTCCGTGGCCACGATCTTCACCCAGTCCTGTGCCACTTCTCCAAAGAGTCTCGAAGGTTGATCCGGTTCATTCCTTTTAATATCACCATGTAACTGAAATTCCCTGAGGATCTGATCCCTCATACCTCGTGCTTCTGTCATGGATTGAGAAAGAGCTTTTCTTATCAACTTCCCTTTGACTATTTTTTTGAAATAATAAACGCCTTTACGTTTTATTAAATGATGATCTTTATTCTTCGCCATTTATACCCTCCATACCTTATCTGGTCTGGTCGATATCTCAGGCGATTTCCTTGTAATTTTTCTGTTCACCACCTCCTCTACTTTGTGAATTGATTTCTTTTCAAACTCTTCAACAGCTGTGACCGGATAGAGTACTTTTGTTGATCCGGGAGCTTGAAAATAGCCCAGCAGTCGTCTTTTTCTCCAGTTGATGACGGTTGCCTGGCTGACCCTGAATCTATCAGCGATTTCGCTCTGTGTCAAAAATTTAATTGATCGTTCAATGTGATTTAATTTTCCCTTCACGTTGGGTATTTGACCTCTTATATAGGGAAACATCTATAAAGTCTCCTTCCCGGACTTAGTGTTATTTGCAGATAATATTTGCCCTTGAATATATATTACTTCCCGATGCGGAATTTTTTAGAAAAAAGCATTTTTCATGCTTTGTATGGGCACAATGGTAACAACATATATACATAAATCAGACCCTTTCCTGCTGAGGTTCAGGGCGTATCAGCCAGAAATATTTCGACGCGCCATACTGCCCAACAGGAGTGTCTCACGGAGAAATATGGTTGGGGAGTTTACGTGGGCAGTCATCATATCCGAAACAGATGATGGGAACGTATTAATACCGCAAAATGCGGCGCAATTCTTCCGCGGCTTGATTGAATATTTCGGATGATTCTGAATACATCGAGGTAAAGCGCATAGCGCACGTTATTAAAAGCAATTTTGTCAAAGTTGCCGTTGCCTCAAGCAACGGATTTAACCCGGTAAAGTTCTGTCATGAGAAGATAGAAGGAAAGATTAAAAGATACACTGATTTGAAAATGATATTCGTGCAGCACGAGACCGACATGATCCAGTACATAAAAAATTCTTTGTACCTCTGCCCGCAAATATCAATTCGGGAAGTAATATATAGACGTGATGCACAAAAAGCGAACGTCAAGGTAGCGGAGAAACACCTGGCTCTTTGCGTAGGAAAAGGAGAAATTAACATTCCTCGGTAAACCGCTAAACATGGACCATCACAACATGCAGGAAGAGGTCTCAGTGGGACTACCCGCGTCGACGGAAGAGGTCCCAGTGGGACTACCCGCGTCGACGGAAGAGGTCCCAGTGGGAGTGCCCGTGTCGACGGAAGAGCTCCCAGTGGGAGTACCCGTGTCGACAGAAGAGCTCCCAGTGGGAGTACCCGTGTGTACAGAAGAACTCCCAGTGGGAGTACCCGTGTGTACAGAAGAACTCCCAGTGGGACTATCCGTGTATACAGAAGAGGTCCCAGTGGGACTACCCGTGTATACAGAAGAGGTCCCAGTGGGACTACCCGTGTATACAGAAGAGGTCTCACTGACACTATCCGTGTGTACAGAAGAACTGCCACTGACACTACCCGTGTATACAGAAGAACTGCCACTGACACTACCCGTGTATACAGAAGAACTGCCACTGACACTACCCGTGTATACAGAAGAGGTGCCACTGACACCACCCGTGTATACAGAAGAGGTGTCACTGACACTACCCGTGTCGACGGAAGAGGTGTCACTGACATATTGCAAAATTTCTGAATTTCTCCGCCTGTTCCCGATATTCTCTCGTAGGACTTTATTTCGGCAAGTAGAACAAGGGAAAATAAATGTTCGGCGAGATATTCAATCCGGTTTACCGGTACGTCCATATGAGCTCGCAATTTACAGCATGGAGACGTGGGAAAAGATTAGCTATATTTGACGGCGGATGTCTTATGGCAAGAAAGGAAATCAGGATGAGGGATTAATGATATCAGTGTTTACGATGCTACAGGACCTTGTAACCCGTGCAATCGTTTCCATTGTCTGTCATATCCACCGGCCAACCGCACTCCGCGCAATACACTGCGGCATTCTCAATTAAATCAATATTGTCAGCATTGGTATTTATCTTTATCATGCACCTAATAGGGCCTTATGGCGATCACCGCTTTTTTCATCTTTCGATACCTTGTTAGACTCCTTTTTATTGTTTTGTGTAGAGTAATAGAACACTACTGCCTCTGCAATATATCTGCTCCTCCAATATACGGGAAGACGTTCCAGAATTTTTACTGCCTCACTATATTTGTCTTCTTGTATAGAAACCCTCACATCTGCTCCTCTTTATCCAACGCTGTGCGTGTCTACGCCATAATGCCAATACCCTATGGCGTTGGATTCGGCGGGTTGATCAACGATTTCCAGCGCCTTCTTCAACTTCAGTACATCTTGTAGAACGTAAATCCCGCCTCCACCCGCTATGCCAATATCAAACTCATGCCGCTCCATATAGTTATCAATGACATGGGCGACTTCGGCAGAATATTCAGCTATCATGTCGTCCAGGTTCTCAATTTT